>Ga0114979_10000189_pt1 | contig 40215 bp, 40 predicted proteins | sample S_140625_EF_Meta_FD_87315 | JGI IMG/M metagenome (GOLD analysis project Ga0114979, IMG submission 87315) | Freshwater microbial communities from Lake Simoncouche, Canada to study carbon cycling - S_140625_EF_MetaG | ecosystem: Environmental > Aquatic > Freshwater > Lake | place: Lake...
ATTATTGCCAGAAAAATCATTAACAAGTATAATGATGCAGTAAGGCAAGATTTTGTAAAAGGTTCTACTATTGGAGAAGATGTATTGAAAAATAATAGACTTGGAGACCCTACAGTAGTTTCATAAATGAATCGTCCTTTCTTAAAGTGGGCAGGAAACAAATATAGGGTCCTGCCCCATCTTATTCCCCATATTGGATATCCAAAGAGGTATTGTGAACCTTTTGGTGGCAGTCTTTCTGTTGCCTTGAACACATCGGCAGAGCAATTCATTCTGAATGATGTGAATAAAGATTTGGTGGCAATCTATCAGAATCTGGTGAATCCAAATGATGACAGTTTTATCAAATACTGTGAAAAACTGTTCATTCCAGAGAATAACACGAAGGAATCGTATTTGGAGTTACGTGAGCACTTTAATAATTCAACAGATTCTGTGGAGAGAGCACGTTTGTTTGTTTATCTGAATCGTCACTGTTTTAATGGTCTTTCCAGATACAATAGTAAGGGTGGATTTAATGTACCTTTTGGTAAGTATGATAAACCAGTATGCCCATCAGAGCAAATGAATGAGTTTCGTATGCTCTTTCTATCAAAACAATCAGTAAGATTCACATCACTTTCCTTTGAGGATTCTATTCTTTATAGTAACCTTGAAACAGGTGATGTGGTCTATTTTGACCCACCATATGTTCCTGCATCTGATACAGCAAACTTCACAAGTTATGCTACTGATGGTTTTAGTCATGAGCAACAGGTTGAGTTGATGGAGTTAGCAGAATCTCTTGCGAATCGTGGTGTTAAAGTGATTCTATCCAATCATGATGTGCCGATTACTAGAGAACTTTACAAAAATGCTCAAATCTACCCAATTCAGGTGACCAGAACCATCTCTGCAAAGAGTTCTAGCAGGAAAAAGGCAAATGAACTGATTGCGGTGTGGCAGTCCTGAAACTGGCACACAGGGGCACACAGGACTGTCTGAGTGCCCTATAATAGTCTCATAAGCAACCAACCCCATGACTGCCACCTTCGCTGACTACGCTGCCCAGCAAACCGCCCGTAACAACATTCAGTTGAATGTTGTTAAGTATGGTCTGATGCTGTGTGATGCTCTCATTCAAGATGCTCCTGATGGTTATGGTTACGAACTGAATTCTTCGGGCACAAAGTATCACAAAATCTTTATGTGCATTGATGGTCGTCGTGATAGCATTCATTGCTTCATTGATAAAAAGACTGGTGAAATCTACAAACCTGCGAGTCTCAAAGCACCTGCCAAAGGTGTTCGTTATGACCTTCGTATCATTGAGCAACGTGAATGGTTGCTTGAGAATGCTGACTGGGCAGGTGGTTATCTCTACGCTAAGTAAAATGAAAAAACTACTTCTTCTGCTTCCACTTACATTTCTTTCTGTTCCTGTGCAAGCACAACAGACGAACATCTATCAGGTTTGCCGAACCTATCAAGAGAACTATGCACCTGGTTATTATGATCAGTATGGTAATTATATTCAAGGTAATGTAGATACTCAGGGATACAATACTCAGTGTGGAACTGGTACATACTATCTCCCTAACAACGGTGGAGCAGTCTATGCTTCTCCAGTCTCTCAACCAGTACAACAACCTAGAACATGCGCTGCTGCGCCTCTGGGAGCGATTCTAGGAGGTCTTGGTGCTTATGGTGTGACCAAGAGTGTTCCGAATCGTTGGTGGTCGATTCCTCTGGGTGTAGTGACTGGTGGTATTATTGGTAATGCTGTCTGTAATTAAATGACTTCAACTGACAAACTGATTTTTATTTCATCCTTCGTTTGGTTTCTTCACTGGTCATGCAATCTATCATCGAAACTACTGGATATGGTTATCGCAAGCGGATCTGTACGGATGTTGCCACTTGGTTTCTGAGTAAGTTTCTACCACGCCATCAGATTTATGTTGAGATTCAACATCGTGGTCTGAAGCGTGAGAATGTATTTGGTTGGTGCGATTATACTGGTGATTCCTATCGCCCTCGTGAGTTTCTGATTGAATTGGATACTTGGATGCCTGAGGAATTGTATGTGAAGACTCTTCTTCATGAACTGGTGCATTTGCGTCAGTGGGTGACTGGATCTCTTCGTGCAAAGCGTGGTAAGAGATATTATGATGGAACAAATGTGGAGGAGATTGAGTATTGGGAGCAACCACATGAGATAGAGGCAAGAGAGCAGGAAGTGATATTATATGCAGAGTATCTTCAAGACAGAGCTCCTGTGCCAGTTTTTCAAGTGGCACACTGGTTCCCCAATCGCCTGCTGAATGCCCTATAATTACAAGGTAATCGAGAGAGACATTCATGACTGACTTTCCCACGCTTCACTCCAAAGATGGCACGATGGTTGTTCAATACTATCCTGTTAAAACTCCTTACGGTGATATTAGTCGGGAGTGGTGTCTGCAAGTGTTGTCTTGGGAAGGTGTGGAGCAGATGTCTAAGAAGTTTCTGAATCGTGTGGAGAAGTCTCTTGCAATTCGTGAGCGTGTTGCACTTGGTTATGTTGTGACTGCTGACAATACCAGTCTGCCTCAACTTGGTAATCCTTTTCATGGTGCTTGCTAAATGACTACAATTCATCGTTTTAATAATCTCTTTGATGCCGTGAGGTTCTTGACTGATACATTTCAGATGACGAATCAAGAAGCAACTCATTTTGTATGGGATCATCAATCTACGATTGGAACTGACCGTGGTGTTTGGATTGATGTAAAATCACTGATTGGATTGGTAAAATGAGCAACAACACAACTTGGTTTGAAGTGTTTGTAACTCTTGGTGCTGGTATGGTTCTTCTTGTGATTGCTGCTGGTCTTCTTGCTTTCACTAATCCAAGAATTGAAGCAAAATGTATTGCAAAAGGAGGGCAAGTTTTTGCTGTTCCTGGTCATCCTAGTTCCTGTCTTTATCCTGCAAAATGAAAATCACTCAACTTTATCTTGTTGGAATTGCTCTGCTGATGTATATGTCTTATAGTGCTCATCGTGATGAGTACAGACAGAAACAACAGCAAGCAGAGATTCATAAATTGTACTGTTCCGAAAACCCTACAAACTCTTCTTGCAAATGAACTTTACACTTGAACAACAAAAGATTATCTACAATGCGGTGAGGTATTATCAGATGAATCGAGTACCACATGCTGGAAAGGATTATTCTGTCTGTGATGAGATACTGAACAATCTCTTCAAAGAAGTTAAGTTGAATGAGGTTGAAGCAGTACCTCCCACACCTCCAGTCAACGGATTTGGATTTAATGTATGAACAACAAAGACCTTCAGACATTTATTGCTGCATTTGACGATTTTATGAAACACTTTGACGCTGAAGAACTTTATTATGATGGGCGTAAGGTTTATGAGAATCATCGTGCCGAAGCACGTAGAATTCAAGAAGAACAAATTGAAGCAAAGGCAGCAGAGTTGGAAGTGACCTGTGATTATTATATGATGGAGTTCATGTGATGAATCTCTACATCATCAACAAAATCCTTTTTGATTACACTTCTGGTATGGTAGTGATTGCTGCCGAGTCTAAAGAACATGCCCGTGATTTGTTTATTGAAAAGTTTGTTAATTATGGTGCCGAAGATTTCGATCATGAATCTACCAAGTTTACTGTGATTGAAGGTGTGAATCATCCTGCTGCTATTGTTGACTATGTGTATGGTGGAGGTTGAAATGAATACAAGAACCAAACTGCTTCTCTCTTTATCACAAGTGGAGGGTATTCTCAAACTGATGAAGGGTAATGAGTACGAACACTACATTATCACATTTCTAGCACCAGTTAATGCAGAACTCAATCGACAGTTGACAAATCTCACACAATCGACTAAAATGAAGGAGTAATTAATCAAAGAAATGAAATCACTTTATATTGTAGACTACTGGGTGCCGTTTCCATCTTCTGAGTATGGAGGTCTCATTTGTCTGATTGCTTCCACTGATACTGAGGCATTTGGTATTCTGTCAAATGAGAAAGCATTTGATGAGAGTTATGCACATTTGATTATGCCAAATGTTGTCAAGGCACAGAAGTTCAAACTACAAGATGAGCATGAGGTTGGTATTCTTGATTCCTTTACGACATGATTCCTGAGTTTCCACACAAAGCACCAAAGGATTATAGTTATGAGTTTGAGCAATTCAATACCCGTGCTGTTCGCATTTGGTTGTGTAATAGTCGGCAATTTGATTATAATCTTGGTGCCAGTACCAAAACTGTATGGGGATTCTATTCACCAAAGAAACGAGTCTACTATGCACCAGTCAATGTCAAAACAATTGGTAAGCAAATAGATATAGAGAGTACAACGCCTTATACTGCAATGCCTCTTAAACAAACTCCACTTACTGCTGCTTTTGTATGACTACATTCTATTCTGGTTTAGAGGTTAAGTATAAGGATCATGTTGGTTTTGTTGATTTTGTATGTGAGAAGTATATTACCATTTGTATTAATCAATCAGAAAATAGGTTAAAGGAGGTATGCATATTAGTCTATCCCCAATACTGGAAGGAAGTACAGTTACTGAAGCAATCGGAGAAATGAAACATAAGACAGCATGGAGGTGGTGGTCAAAAGCATTAGGTGAGAAAGCATCCAAATGTGATAGAGAGTCTGATAAGATTTCACTCATTCGTACCTTTATCTTTCTCACATACTTAATCACTAATGCCTTTATTGTTGCTGGAGTAGTACGACACTGGAATGACAAACAACATGAAATACCAAGTAACCTACCTGAAACCAAAAAAAAAATCGTATTCAAGACAAGTAGTCACGTTTTATAGTATTGAAGATGCATCACACTATGAGCATCATATACAGTTACAAGGATGTAAACAAACTCAAATCATACCAGTATTCGGAGAGTCATGACAACACTTTATACACTTGCAAATCAAGTTTATGCTTCATATCTAAAGAGAGGTAAGGGTCTTCATAGTCCTGATGAAGCATTATGGCAATTGAGAGAGTATGTAGAAGGGAATCCTGATGTGACTGATACGAATGTAATTGTTGAAAATGTAGTAATTTTACTGTTAGAGAGTGATTATTGAGTTAAAAGGTTAAATTTAATTAAAAAAACATATTAAAAAACATTATATTGTGTTTTGCTAATTCTCAATAAGTGTTATGTTATTGAGAATCAATAGTGTATTAATATTGAGAATAGGGTAGGTTTAATGTCTGTTAATACCTTATAAAGACCTCTGAGACTTGTGATTAATACCTTATAAACCCCTCTGAGACTTGTGATTAATACCTTATAAAGACCTCTGAGACTTGTGACCTAAGCGAGCGTACCATAAGACGCGCAGTTTGTCAAGCCCCACGGCGCCGCGAAGTTCCCAGACCCACACAGTCTTATTATAAGAATCTAGTCGAGACTCATACACACAATCTCGACGAGAATGTTCACAAACATACACAATTCTCGACTAGATTGCATATATACATACAACAATCTCGACGAGTACACACATCTAGTGCTTGCATCTCGTCGAGATATGTGCTACAATCATCTAGTTCACATACACATCTCGACGAGCTATGTACGACGACTACGATATCGACTATACATACAGCAACGATTACGGACAGGATCTCGACGAGTATACAAATGATCTCGACGAGGATTATGCACGAGACGGGCAAGATTACGAAACGCTTGCATATCGTCATTATGCATGATATAATCTAGTACACATGCACGAGAATCATGATAGCACACAAGCGCCTAGTTAGTGTTACATTAGACATCATGTGTTATGATGATCTAGATGTAGAACATATAGACTGGAAAGAATTATTAGAACTCGAAGGAGATGAGGAAGTTCATTATAGCGTAAAAGAGTACGATCCCTTCTAGTCTTGTGACAATATCTGAAGTGGCACGTGCCCCCTTGCGGATTCGTTCGTGAGGGGTTATTCTATGTTTGTGGTTGAGACATTCTCTACATTTTCCCTCACCACTAAGTATATGAAACTCTTCGCTTCTAAATTCTACCAAACTCTGGTGCTGAATGTTGCTACGATTGCTGCAATTATTGTGGGTTTGTATCAGTTTGCAGTTCGTGCCTTTAATGAGAACGAAGGTCCAGAAAAGACCCGTAAGGTGATTCAAACCGTTCTGCAGTTCGTTAATGCTATTGTGACTCAATTGCAAGGTCTTTTGAATAACGATGTGCCAATTGCAAAACTGTCCACTACCCGTTGACTTTTGGATTAATCTGTTCTACATTACATTCGTACCTGAGAAAACCACTCAAATGCCCGTGACTCTGCAAGTGAACTACAAGGAAATCTTCTCTGCCGAAGTTGTTGAGAAAGTTGATGAATTGGTAGAAGACAATTATGCTCTGGATGATATCCTAGAGTTCATCGATGCAAACTCTGAAGCAGACTTTATCTCATACTATGAGCAATATTGTACTGCAGGTGAGAACATCGGTTATGATGTAGTTGATGCATTCATTAAGTATCACGGTGATGTGAGTTATGTTGAGCATGTGGAAGATGCTTATCGTGGTTGTTATGATGATGAGGAAACTTTCGCTGAAGAATATTACACCGAAATCTATGGTGAAGTTCCCGCCTTCCTAGTTGTTGACTGGGAAGCAACCTGGAATTCCTCACTTCGTTATGATTTTGATTTCGTAGAAGGTCATATGTTCCTGAGCAGTTTCTAACACTTAGTGGGGGGTGTGCCAATCTTCAAGGTGGCACATACCCCCTAGACTTCCTGACCAATCCGTTCTACATTACATTCGTACCTGAGAAAACCACATGGAAGATACACTCTGGACTGAGATTGCTGACATGGATGGTGAAATCTTCGACATGGAGATTCCTGAACTTAAGCAAGAAAAGTTCGACTTCAATGAGTACATCAACGGAAACTACGATTACTAATGCCTGACACTCTCAACTTTACTGGTGATGGTATCACCTTCCTCGGTTTGATTGGTGTGATTAGCACCGCAATCATCGTGGTTACAGTATTCCGTTCCTATTACAATTCACCTCTTCGTAAATGAACTTTCTCACCCCCGATGATCTCAACAATCTCATTCGTCTGGTTGAGGATAACAATCAGTACAACGACGATGATGATAAAGAGTTCTGGGATGATGTGCTGATTAGGTTACAACAAACCTATCGGCACTGCCTGGATGAGTGACAGTTGAGAGACTGTCCACCAACTGACCCAAACCCCCCGATTCCGTGCCATACTAACAGTATGAAAAACACACACCTAGAACACGCCGAAGATTCCATCCTGACGGGTGACCTTTCAGTATTAGATTGGTTCGTGAATCCTGGTCATCTCAGCGTTAAGATTGATGGCGCCCCTGCTATAGTCTGGGGTCGCAATCCTGCCACTGGAAACTTCTTCGTGGGCACCAAAAGTGTCTTCAACAAAGTTAAAATCAAAATCAACGAATCTCATGATGAAATTGATGCGAACCACAATGGTCAAGTTGCAAAAATTCTTCACGATTGTTTTGATTGCCTACCTCATACAGACACCATTTATCAGGGGGACTTTATTGGGTTTGGTGGATTTTCTGAATACACCCCCAACACCATCACCTATCTCTTCCGTGAGGTAATTTATCAGAAAATTATCATCGCACCTCACACTTGCTACTATGCTGAGAGCGACCTTCGTGACGCTGTAGCGATGCCTGATCGTAGCATCTGGACTGATACCGACACGGTGAAGTTTGTGCAACCTACTGCCTCTATCTTTGCTGGTGCAGAATACTTTGCAGACCTTAAAGATGTGTGCAAGTTTGCTAAGGTGATGGCACTTGGCGTTGAGTTTGTAACTGCCAAACAATCGGCACAAATCAAACAACAACTGAACGCTTGCATTCGTGAAGGTAAAGAGGTCAATCCTGATGACTTTGAGAATCCTAACCTGATTAGTTTCTGGAAGTTGGTGAAGTCTATCAAAGAGGATGCATTATACCTTTGCCGTAATGATGGTCCCGCAGCATACATCAACGGCAACAGAATCGATGCCGAAGGTTATGTGATGACAAATGACTTCGGTATGTTTAAGTTGGTCAATCGTGAGGTCTTCGCTTATGCTAACTTCAATCACGGGAGGTTCCAGTGTGCCAATTGATAAGGTGGCACAGCACCCCTAGCAGGGTACCTCATAGGGTCTACAATACATTCAACAAGCAACCCACCCCATGCTTAACACCTTTCAAGTCGCTGCTCAATTGAAGGTCACCGACTTTGACGCATTCCCCAAACCTGCAAAGAACAAAGGATCGCGTGGGCAATTGATTGAAACTGCCCTGGGCATTCCTAACAGTTCCAACCTCAAAGATTTGGTGGACGGTGAACTTAAGACTTTCACAGTTGGTGAGTCTATTGCCGTCACACAATTAAAGCACTGCCTCTCCGAAATTATTGAAGACGGTGTAACTTTTGCCGATAGTAAGGTTGGAGAAAAACTCTCTCAAACCATCTACGTTGGATTCACCCGCTCCAACGATTATGTCGGCACCGCTGTTCTGAATCCTGAAACTCACCCCGAACACTATCAGGAATTGGTAGAGGATTACCAGTTCATTTGTGACACCATCCGCACCCTCTTTGATGCTGGCAAAGAACTTGGCACCGTTACTGGTCCTAACGGTCTGCTGCAAATCCGCACCAAAGCATCTAAAACCAATGGGCGCTATGTTCCTCTAACCTTTGCAGGAGTAACATTAAAGAATAAAGGCATGGCATTCTACCTCTGCGGCAAGTTCGGCAAAGAGGTGGTGTGACAGTTGGGGGACTGTCCACCAATCACCCCAAACCCCCTCACGGGGTGCCATACTTAACAAGTCAACCAAACGGAGCACCTCATGCGCAAAATCGAACGCCAAATGAACGCTGCCATCACTGCCAAAAGTGATTGGAAGTCTGGCAATACTGAAGTTCACTTCTGCGATGGTGTGAGTTTTGTATTCCTTCACGGCAATATGATTGCTCAGGTTGGTGATAACTTTGTGAGGTTGTTTGACGGTGGGTTTCAATCTCATACCACCAAATCCCGTCTGAATGCTATTCTTCAGGGGCACGGATTGCCCGGTGAATGTGTATTCCAAAAGCAGTGGACTTGGTTTGTTAATCTTAAGACTGGCAACGGTATTGCAACTGTTCCCTTCTTCTCCTCCATGCGCCTGGCATAACCTCAAAGAGAATGGGATGCGCTCTAAAGACACCCTAACTCAAACCACACTAACTAACACAAACTCATGACTTTTGAACTTGCCTCTGCTCTCCTGAATCGCGCTGCTAATGGTGACGAACTCCTGCAGATTCTGGATTCTATCTCCGCTGACAATGAGGCGGGCACTGTAACAGATAGCGATGGCACCCCCATCATCTGGTGACAATCCGCCAACTGTCCACCCCCTGCCGGATTCGGTGGGGGGTTGCCTGTAGGATAAGGAAGAACCAAACGGAGCAACCCCGATGACCGCCAACACCTACAACGGTTGGGCAAATTACCAGACCTGGAACGCTGCCCTCTGGATTGGCAACGATGAGTTCCTCTACAACACCGCTAAGGCATGTGTTGAGTACTGCGGCGCCGATGAGACCCCCTGGCAAAAATTCGTCCGTTGCATGACTGATGGGCAGATTGGGCGGATGCTGGGGCAGACCCGCGACGGGGTGAAGTGGAACGACCCCGCAATCGATGAGGCAGAGATGCTGGAGATGATGGGAGACCTCTAGGGGTTCGCCCCATCCGTGCTACAATTAACCCGTACCAAACGACCCAAACCGATGGCACTCTACAACCAAGCAACCGACCTCGTGACCCGTCAGACCGTATGGGTGGGCACCAAGGTGAGCAACCTTCCCAAATGGAACGGAGACGAATTGGTGGAATCGGGCAAAGGTCAGGCGAACTCTCATACCCGTGGATGGCAGGATGATGGTCTGCCCTCTGCTGAGTTGGCAGACATGCACACCTCATGGCAGGGGTGGACCGGTCCTGGTCACCGCTACTATTGCAACCCGGAGGCAGGGCGCCGGTCGTTCCCTGCCTGAGGTCACCCGCCGCCCCTCACGAATATGCGTGGGGGGCAGTCGTTCGTGATTGGCAGTCTCATGGGGGGCGCCCCCGTCGCCGTCGCGCCCCGTATATAAAAACGCACCACTACCCTAAGCTATAAACGACCCAAATCGACTTGTATATATCTCTCTAGTTAAAAAAATTCCTGATGCTATATAACTTTGAAAAAGGTTAATTATAATACAAAAAATGCAAAAAAATTCCGAGGAAATTTTTGAACACGTACAGGTCGATCCAATTACAGGGAAGTACTTTATTTTTCTTCCAGAGCAAATTATGAATGAATTTGAGTGGTATGAAGATACGGAAATCCGAATGTCTATGGATGGAGAGGACCTGATTCTTTCAGAAAGAGACTGATTGACAGATGCTACATAATGGTGTATGATATGAAAGTAAACAACTTATCTTTATGGCTAAAGGATTTACAGTAAAAGCAAAGGCGCCCGTAGCGTCATCACAACAACAAGAATGGGATTATGATCTAGCAAAAGAGATGGTACGAGGCAAATCAATTGTCTTTTGTCTTCCTGGTCGCGGAGTTTCATATACCTACCTAAAGAGTTTTGTACAACTCTGTTTTGATTTGGTACAGGCAGGAGCAAGTATTCAAATCTCACAAGACTATTCATCGATGGTCAATTTTGCACGATGCAAGTGTTTAGGTGCAAATGTACTTCGTGGACCAAAGCAAGTTCCTTGGGATGGTAAACTTCCATACGATTGGCAACTTTGGATTGACTCTGACATTGTATTCAATACTGAAAAGTTTTGGCAACTTATTCTAATCGATAAGGATATTGCTGCTGGTTGGTATGCAACTGAAGATGGGCACACTACATCAGTTGCTCACTGGTTGGAAGAGGATGATTTCCGCAATAATGGTGGAGTCATGAATCATGAAACTGTTGAAAGTATTTCCAAGCGTCGCAAACCTTTCACAGTAGACTATACTGGTTTTGGGTGGGTTTTGATTAAGAAGGGAGTCTTTGAGAATCTTGAATATCCTTGGTTTGCTCCTAAGATGCAAGTCTTTGAATCTGGTGAGGTTCAGGATATGTGTGGAGAAGATGTATCCTTCTGTTTGGATGCAAAGGAAGCAGGATTCGAAATTTGGTGCGACCCTCGTATCAGAGTTGGTCACGAAAAGACACGAGTAATCTGATTTGAATGTCTAACGAATTATACAATATTCTCTGTAAGGGACGTAAGATTTACTCGAATCTTACAGAGACTGAATACTTCAATACTATGGAGGATCTGGCAGATGAATTTTATCAGACAGGTTCTCCAAGTCCAAATGAAATTGAAACTGAAATTATAGGAGAATAATTATGGCTAAGCGCCCCTCATTAACTAGCAACGCTACTATTGCATCAAAACCAAAGAATACTCGCCAAGGTGATGGATCTAATACTAAGTATGCCGCTACTTCTCGTAACTCGGCTCGCAAGAAGTATAGGGGTCAAGGTAGGTAATGTATCATTTAGATGGTAAAGATGAATGGAATCATATTCATCAAGACGATCTATGGATTTATAATAAACTCTTTCTAAGTCGGGTTTTAGGATATAACTGTGGTCCTGTTGGGACTCCAGTTCCTAAACCTGACTTTTATATTGTTCGCCCCTCTTTTAATTTACTTGGTATGAGTCGTTTTGCTCGTCTTGAGTTTGTTTATAAATGGACAGATAGATTTCATCCATCAGAATTTTGGTGTGAAGTTTTTGATGGAGAGCACTTAAGCGTTGATTTTAAAAATGGTCAGGCAGAATTAGTAGTAAGAGGAGAAAAAGAAAGTGATGATCTTCTTTACAAATGGAGAAAATGGGAAAAAATAGAACAAAAAGTTGAGTTTCCTTCAGTTCTATCAAAATTAAAAGGAAATTATGAATGGATTAACTGTGAATTTATTGATGGAAATCTAATTGAAGTTCATTTTCGCCAAAATCCTAACTTTAGATATAATAATACTGTAGCAATACCAGTATGGAATGATGATAAAATTGAAAATATGAAAGATTATACCTTTATAGATGATAAAGAATATCATCGTAAGGGTTTTTATGTAAAATAAATATTTTTAATACTATTCTTACCGAATTGGAAAGTTTTTCAATGGGCAGGCACCTATTATTAGAGGTGTATGATGTTAAATACGATCTCATTAATGATGCAGTTGCCCTTGAAGAGGTAATGGTTAAAGGAATTGAACGTGCTGGAATGACGATTCTAAACGTCTTTCAGCACTGTTTTATACCTCAGGGATGTACAATAGTCATTGCACTCTCTGAGAGTCATGTATCATGTCATACGTGGCCAGAAGAAGGATGTTTAGCAATTGATGTTTATACTTGTGGTGAAGGAAACCCAAAATTAATTGCTTTAGAATTGTTAAAATATTTGAATTCCGATAATTATAATATCAGAGAAATAGATCGTTAAATAGGTAATAGGAGATAGCAACCTCCTTCATAAAAGTTCTGTTTTATTCATTAAAACAGGAGCTAAAAATGTTAATTGAATCTGGAGATTCTCAAAAAAGATTAATTCAAGAGGTTATGCACGATTATGCACCAAAACATAATCTCAAAAAACAAACTGAATTGCATGAAAAAATTAGAAATGATGAAGATTATGATGATTGGTCCTATGGAACTGAACCAGTCTATGGATCTTCATGGAAATGAGCATAAATAATTTAAGAAATTTTATGTCCGATGGCAATTACTAGGATATCTAGATCGTTTAAAGATATTAGTTTATCCTTTGATCCACACCCTGTGACTAAGGATTTACCAATTCTTAAAAATCAAAGTGCAATTATACGATCTGTTCGAAATATAGTTGAAACAATTCCAACTGAAAGATTTTTTAATTCTACAATTGGTTCAAACGTTCGTTCTAGTTTATTTGAATTTGTAGATTTTGGTACTGCTTCGGTTATCCGAGATCAAATTCTTGTCGCAGTTTCAAATTACGAACCAAGAGTTACAAATGTAAATGTTGAAGTAAATCCTCAACCAGACATTAATAATTTTGAAGTTACCATTAATTTTGATATTATTGGGCAAGAAATTCCAACACAACAGTTTTCATTCATATTAGAGGCAACAGGATAAAATGCCTTTTACAAAGTTTGCTAATCTAGATTTTGATCAAATCAAGACCTCTATCAAAGATTATCTCCGTGCAAATTCCAATTTTACGGATTTTGACTTTGAGGGGTCTAATTTTTCTGTATTAATTGATACTTTAGCGTATAACACATATATTACTGCGTTTAACTCTAATATGGTTGTAAATGAATCCTTTCTGGATTCTGCAACACTAAGAGAAAATGTGGTCTCTCTTGCAAGAAATATTGGTTACGTGCCGCGCTCCAGAAGCGCCTCAAAGGCAGTTGTTTCTTTTAGTGTATCAACTGCAGTAAATACTCCAACACTCACCTTACAGGCAGGATTAGTGTGCGTTGGGGCATCAGATGGAACTTCATATGTCTTCTCTGTTCCTTCTGATATTACTCGAAATGTGGTTAATGGTGTCGCTAGTTTCAGTGAGATTGAAATTAGTGAAGGAACATTTCTCAAAAAACAATTTACAGTAGATGGGTCACTAGATCAAAAATTTATTTTAAATAACTCATATATAGATACTTCCACGATTGTTGCGTATGTAAAATCACCAAGTGATACTGGACTAGGAAGGAAATATTCACTTATAGAAAATATTTTTAAAATTGATTCTGTATCAGAAACTTATTTACTTCAAGAAATTAAAGATGAAAAATATGAGATTTTCTTTGGAGATGGATATTTTGGCAAGAAGTTAGAAAATAATTCGGTTATTACAGTTACATATATTGTAACTGATGGAAAAGATGGTAATGGTGCAGATGTATTTTCCTTTGCAGGAACTTTTAAGGATGCAAGTAATAATACAATTATTCCAACAAATACAATTACAGTAACTACAAATCAAAAATCCCAAAATGGCGATGAGATTGAAGGAATAGATTCAATTAAATATTTTGCTCCAAGACTTTATTCCTCTCAATATAGGGCAGTCACTGCAAAAGACTATGAAGCAATTCTCAAAGATAAGATATATCCAGATACTGAATCTGTATCCGTAGTTGGTGGAGAAGAAATGAATCCCCCACAATATGGTAAAGTTTTGATTAGTATTAAACCAAAGAATGGAACTTATGTTTCAGACTTTAATAAAATGCAAATTCAAAATAAATTAAAACAATATACTGTTGCTGGAATCAATCCAGAAATAATTGATTTAAAAATTTTATACGTTGAGATTGATTCTTCAATTTATTACAATAATTCTAGTATTGGTAGCGTAGAAGATTTAAAAACAAAAGTAAAGAATTCTCTCATATCATATTCAAAATCTACTAATTTGGGATCTTTTGGGGGAAGATTCAAATATAGTAAAGTCCTGCAGGTTATCGATAATACTGATAGTGCAATTACTTCTAATATTACAAAAGTAAGAATTAGAAGAGATATGAAAGCATTTATCGGTAGACCTACTCAATATGAAATTTGTTACGGTAACAAATTTCATGCAAATCCTGCAGGAAAGAACATCAAATCTACTGGATTTAAAATTGCTGGGGAAGCAGATACTGTTTATTTTACGGATGTTCCAAATTCAGATTTAAAAACTGGAATTATATCAGTTGTAAAAAAATCACCAATTACAGTTTCCGTTGGGTCTACTCAAGAATTAAAAACCATGGTCGTGGTTAAATCTGCAGGAACTGTTAATTATGAAACTGGTGAAATTTTACTTGGATCTTTAAATATTACATCAACATCATTAGATGCAGATATTATTGAAATTCAAGCATATCCAGAATCAAATGATATTATTGCTTTGACGGATTTGTATATCTCATTTGATGTTTCAAAAAGTTCAATAAATATGATTAAAGATGTTATTGCATCTGGTGATGATATATCTGGAGTTATATTTTCAACAGAAGATTATTACAGATCAAGCTATTCGAACGGAGAATTAACGAGGGCGTAATATGATACAAACTGGTTTTGAATCAAGGATAAAGGTACAGCAAATAATTGAAAATCAATTACCAGGATTTATCCTAGATGAAAGTCCAAAAACTGCTGAATTTTTAAAGCAATATTATATTTCCCAAGAATATCAGGGAGGACCGGTAGATATTGCTGAAAATTTAGACCAGTATTTGAATCTTGACAATTTAATTCCGGAAGTTATTGTAGGTAATATTGGCCTTAGTACCAATATTACATCTACTGTTGGAGTCATTACAGTAACAAGTACCAAAGGATTTCCATCAACATATGGTCTTTTAAAGATTGATGATGAGATTATCACATATACTGGAATTACAACAAATACATTTACTGGTTGTATTCGTGGATTTAGTGGAATTACTAGTTATCATCAAGATTTAAATAGTGAAGAATTAGTTTTTTCAGAATCAAAATCAGCATCTCATGTTAAGAACTCTAAAGTAATAAACTTAAGCTCACAATTTTTACAAGAATTTTATAAAAAATTAAAATATACTCTTACACCAGGTCTTGAACATGTAAATTTTGTTTCAGATTTGCATGTAGGAAACTTTATAAGGGAATCAAAAACTTTATATCAAACCAAAGGAACTGATGAATCATTCAGAATATTATTTAATATTTTGTATGGCGAAACACCAAAAGTAATTGATTTAGAGAAGTTTTTAATTAAACCATCAGCAGCAAAATATATTCGAAGGGAGGTGATGGTTGCCGAAAGAATTTCTGGAGATCCTTCTCTATTAGTTGGGCAGACAATTAGAAAATCTACAGATGAAAATACTACTGCATCCGTATCTGAAGTAGAAATTATAAAGAGAGGAGTAAAAAATTATTACAAGTTGCTTATTTTTATTGGGTATGATGATACGTTCCCAACTGTTACTGGAACGTTCAACATTACTGGAAGTACTAGGGTTTTGGAAGATGTAGAACCTAATGCAAATATTATTACTGTAGACTCCACAATTGGGTTTGGGCAAACAGGAACAATCTATATTGGAAACAATATAGCAACGTATACTAGTAAAAGTATAAATCAATTTTTTGGATGTACTGGAATCGAAACAACTGTAAAGGCAACCAGTATTGTTCGTTCCGATGAGACATATTATGGATATGAAAATGGTGATTTTAGTAAGAAAGTAGAATTGAGATTGACAGGGGTAGTATCAAAATTTTTACCCACACTACAATTAGGTACAGTTGATGAAAATGAACAAATAGGCGTAAAATATTTGGGAGAAATTATTACAAATCCCACAGAAAATGCATCGAAAGAAGAAATTTTTGCAAATAGTTGGATTTATAATACAAGTTCAAGATATCAAATAGAAAGTTTTAATTCTGGATCTATATCCCAAGTGGTATTGAGCGGAACTATTGACAAATCCAGCTTAAAGGTTGGAGATAGGATTAATATTTTAGAAAGAGATAGTGAAATTTTAGCAGTTAGTAATTTAACTATATTAGAAATAACTAATAATCAAATATCAATTTCAAACAATTTTACTTTAAATCAAAACAAAGATTATGATATTAGAAGAATAATCAATTCATCTTCTGTAACTGAAAATTCTACTTCATTAGAATACAATTCTTTATTTGCAGATATTCAAAATGTTTATATCGATAATAATTATGGATACATGTATGTTGCATCAAATTCTTTACCATCATATGAAATAGATAAAAAGACTTTTTCATATATTGCATCATCTCTTTCAGATCAAGATATTGAAACTGGATTATATTCAACAATTAATTTTGAAGAAAAGGTTTCATTTTTAACTGGTTTTCAAATTTTTTATCAACCAGAAATATCCCCAATTTCAGGACTGGCAAAGGGAATTTATTATGTAGAAGTTTTAAGCAATAAATCTCAAATCAGATTATACACATCCAAGACATTTATTGGATCTGAAAATTATATTCAATTTGGAGAATTAGTGCCAGGAAATCATTTATTCATTTTGAACAGTCAGAGTAATAATATTATTTCTGCTCAAAAAATTCTAAGAAAATTTCCAATTAATACAAATATTGCAGATGGTTCGTCAGATTTAACAGATCCTGGTTCAGTTGGAATGTTGATAAATGGTGTTGAAGCAACAAGTTATAAATCAAATGAAAAAATTTATTATGGACCGATAGAAAGAGTAGATGTATTGAATGGTGGGAAAAATTATGATGTAATTAATCCTCCAATACTACAAATATCTTCAGGAATAGCATCAATTCAACCAATTGTTAGAGGATCAATTGAGAGAATATTTGTAGACCCCCAAGATTTTAATATTGATACGCTGGTATCAATTGCAGTCACAGGTGGTAATGGTAGAGGGGCATCATTTGAACCATTTATAGAGATCCAGAGAAGAGAAATCGAATTTGATTCCAGACAAACCATCTATGGGGGAGGAGTTGATATATATTCAGAAACTATTACATTTTTATCACCACACTATCTTTCCAATGGGCAACCAATTTATTATAGTCCAAGAAATAATAATCCATTAGGTATTGGAAATTTTAATGCAAGTAATGTTTACCAAAATAAAACATTGAATGATGGCGGAATATATTATACTAAGGTTATTAACAACACTACAATTCAACTATATGAAAGAATATCTGATTATAGAATTGGAATTAATACAGTTGGTTTTACAGAATCTCAAACTTCTGGAATTCATATTTTTAAAACAGAACCAAAAAAAGTTTTAACGGATATTAAAGTTATAAATCGTGGAAGTGGATATGAAAATAGAAAATTAAGAGTTAATAGTTCAGGAATATCCACAATTAATAATACAATTACTTTTAAAAATCATGGATTTAATCATGGCGAATTGATTGTATATAATTGTGAAACAACTGCAATTAGTGGATTATCTTCATCAAAACAATATTATATTTTAAAAATTGATGATAATAAATTTAGATTATCAGATGCCGGTATTGGTGGGACAAGTATATTAGATTATCAGAGAGAAAAATATGTGAAATTTGGAACAACTGGTTCTGGATACCAAATATTCAATTATCCTCCAATTAGTGTTAAAGTAGAATATACTACTTCTGGAATAGGCAGCACATCTATTCGAGGAACAATTATTGCAAATCCAAGTGTTAAAGGTGAAATAGTGGGGGCATATCTTTATAATGCTGGTAGTAATTATGGTTCAACAATTATAAATTTACATAAAAAACCAACAATATCAATTAAAAATGGAAAAAATGCCGAAGTAAGTCCTGTAATTGTTAATGGCAGAATAATCGACACAAATTTGCAGTATGGAGGAATTGAGTACTATTCGACACCAGATTTAAAAGTTATTGGATCTGGAAGTGGATGTATTCTAAGACCAGTGATTCAGAATAATAAATTAGTAGATGTCATTGTTGTAACTTCTGGATCTGGATATGGGGAGAATACAAGGATAATAGTAGAATCTTCTGGAAAAAATGCAATATTTGATGCAAAAATTAGACCACTTGAAATAAACAATAATTTTTTCTATGCAACTGAAGATTTACTCAGTAATTTTAGAAAAACATCAAATGAATTGTTGATTAATTCAAGAAATAATCTGCAGTATTTTATTTCTGGATACTCACAATTTATACAGAATCAATTTAATGATATTGGATTGAATCATTCTCCGATTATTGGATGGGCATATGACGGAAATCCAATATATGGATCTTATGGATATACAGACCCCAATGATAAAAATTCCCCCATTAAACGTTTGTCTTCTGGGTATACTACAAATGCTTCAAATATTGAAAATAGACCGGCAGATTTTTATCTTGGATTTTTTGCTGATGATTATAAATTTACATCTTCTGGAGATTTGGATGCATCTAACGGAAGATTCTGCATAACACCAGAATTTCCAAATGGTGTTTATGCATACTTTGCAACATCTGAGTCAGACATATATGGAAATATAGTTGGACAATTCCCATATTTTATTGGAAATTATTATAGGTCTAAATTTGTCTCAGATAACAGGAAATTGGACCAGTCATTTGATTTCAATAATTCCAAATTAATCAGAAATACATTTCCATATAAAATTAATGACGAATATGGTGGAAATGATTTTATTATTGAATCAAATGAAATTATTAATCAAAAAACTAATGTAGAATCTGTAACATCTGGAAGTGTTTCCAATTTTAATATTGTAGAGCCCGGTAATGATTATAAAATTGGAGACAATTTAAATTTTAATGCAATAGAAATAAGCGAAGATAATGGTGGAATAATAGCGCAGGTTTCCAAACTAAAAGGAAAAGATATTGTAAATTTACAAACCACTTTAACCTCATATTATGATGCTATTTTTACCTGGAAAAATGGAAACCAAGTGGAAGTTTCAATTTTACCTTACCATAGCATAGAAAATCTCGACACCGTAACAATCTCCGGATTCTCAACATCATTGAGTGATTTAAATGATTCATATCAGGTTGGAGTAACATCATACACTTCAATACTAATTAGTGATATGCCAGCATTTTCTATGCCGCCATATTATATGCCAACAGCAGGTATTGTAACTGATATATATGTTTCAAGAATACCAGACAATATTTCTATTGGAAGTAGTATTGGTATTGGAACAGAAACATTGTCAGTTATAAACATTTTTAATGATTTAAGTGTTTTAAGAGCAGTTAGGCAGCAACCAACTGGATCAGCTCATACTTCAACTACAATAGTTAATTTTATTCCAAATTCATTTACAATAGAACATAAAACAAATTATTTTGATTCCAAATTAAATAAAGAATTTTATTTTAATCCAAAACAATCTGTTGGAATTGGAACAACTGCTGGAGCAGGAACTTCACTAACATATACTGTTGGAAATAAAGATTATCAGATTTCAGTACCTACGCAATCGATTTTTCTACCAGATCATCCATTCGAAACAAATCAAGAGGTAATATTTAAAAAATTATCATCTTCAGATCCATTATATGTTTCAAATACTCAAACGAGTGATTTATATACTCTTCCTACGAGTGGAAATCAACAAATAGTTTATATCATTAAAAAATCTAAAGATTATATTGGAATTGTAACTCAAGTTGGATTGACAACAACAACTAACGGATTGTTTTTTCAAAATAATGGGACAGATGATTATCGATATTCTATAAAATCTACATATTCCCAAGTAACTGGTAATGTTGATAAAATTAAAACATTAGTTTCAGTATCAACCTCACATAATCTTTCTAATGGAGATACTATTAATTTGAATTTAATTCCCAATCTTTCTGTGGGAATTGGAACTTCAACTTCAATTTCTGTCAAGTATGATACTTCGACGGAGAGATTATTAATTAATCCTATAGGATTTAGTACATCAGGAATTAATACTTCAACAAATACTATTACTCTCAGATCACATAATTTGAATACTGGGAATAAGATATTATATTCATCTAATGGATCTGTTGCTCAAGGACTGTCTACTGGATTTTATTTTGTATATAAAGTTGACAATGATAAAATAAAACTATGCGAAACTTATATAGATTCTGTAACAATTCCGCCGACTGTTGTAGATATTGTAGGTATTGGAACTACAACTCAAACAATTTCACCGATTAATCCCAAAATTGATGTTATTAGAAACAATAATTTAATATTTAATCTTTCAGATACTTCCTTATTGGGATATAATTTTAAAATTTATTATGATCAAGATTTTGCTGACGAGTTTGTATCTACAGGTTCTGCAAGTACATTTTCAATATCCGGATTTGGAACTGTTGGAGTATCCACTAATGCATCATTGGCATTAAATTATAGTGAAGGGTTGCCAACAAAATTATATTATAGTTTAGAAAAATCGGGATATATTAGTACTGCAGATAAAGAAGTTAAAAATTATTCTCAAATTAATTATGTAAATTCAACTTATAATGAAAATTACATCGTTTCTGGATTGGGTACAACAACTTTTAATATTGTATTGACTAATATTCCCGAAAAATTGTCATATAATCAATCAGAATGCTCTACATTAGAGTATAGTACAAATTCTTTATCTTCCTCCGGAGGAATCAAAAATATTAGAATAATTTCTGGAGGAAATGGATTTAAAAAATTACCAGTTTTTGCTGGAAGTAATTCTACAAATGGTAATGGAGCATATATTATTTGTGAGTCAGATTCAATTGGTAGGATTAATCAAACAAAAATTTTAAATGAGGGATTTGAATACTCATCAGATAAAACTCTTAAACCAAAGGCAGATATTCCTTCAATAATCAATTTATCATCTTCAAGTACTATTTCAAATATTTCTGTTTTAGACAGTGGTAAAAATTATACATATGCTCCAACTTTAATTGTAGTTAATTCTGATACTGGAGAAAAAATTGATTCTGGATTTTTATCCCCAAAATTAGTTGGAAGTGGAATTGCTTCAGTAGATATTGTTAATGAACCAAAAGGATTGCCATCATCAATAGTAACAATTAAAAGCATTAATAATACCAATGGTGTTGGTATTCAATCAATGTCAACAAATAGTAATAGTGGCGTTGCAACTTGCACTTTAATCACACCATTAAGTGGATTTAATATAGAACCATTTGCTGTTGGTGATAAAATTTTTGTTGAGGGTGTGCAACAATATAGTTCTAATGGAAATGGATTTAACTCGGAAAATTGTGGGTATGAATTTTTTACAGTAATAGGATACACAAATGCTGGAACATATGAACCTAGACGATTAACATTTAGTGTGGCAGAATTCACAACAAATTCAGGAATTGCAAAAACTATACAAAATTCATATGGATTTATTGTAAATTATAAAAATTATCCAAAATTTGAAGTAACTCAAAAACTTTCCACATTTATTATTGGGGAATATTTATCAGTACTGGTTAGTGGAAAGTTTGTAAAAATTGATTTAAAAATAACTCAGTATAATAATGATAGTATTAAGGTTCAAGGAAACTATGATTTATCTGTTAATGATCTTATTCGAGGAGTTCAGTCGGGAAGTATTGCAACAATTAATTCGATAATAAAAAATTATGGCGAATTTGATGTCAGTTATAGTTGTAAGCAAAATTTAGGTTGGTCGGATAATATAGGTAATTTAGATGAAGATGTGCAAGTAATTTCTGATAATGATTATTATCAAAATCTTTCATATTCATTAAAAAGTTCTCAAACATGGGAGAATATTGTTACTCCAGTTAATAATATTCTACACCCGACTGGTCTTAAAAATTTTGCAGATACTGAAATTATTTCTAATACAGGATTTGCATCTACCAATACGTTTGAATATACATCTATTCTGTATGATATTTTTAACGAAAATAGAGTCGATACTATTAATAATTTTGATTTATCTTTAGATGTTGATCTATCTGCAGATGGTTCATCTAAGTTTTTAAAATTTAAAAATAAAAGATTAGCAGATTATATTGAATGTAGGACTAATAGGGCTCTTATAGTAGATGATATTAGCGCAGAATTTTCAAGTTCGGAACTCGATTCGGGAACATATTCAAATATTTCCAATATTATAACATCTAAAAAATATGGAAGATTTTTAGTTCAAATTTCTGATATTAAAAATACTAAATTTCAATTTTCAGAAATTATAACAATTAATGATAATAATGACATATTTACTTTGGAAAAAGGTAGTATTGGAAATACAAATACCCGTTTAGCAGATATTTATGGATATGTTGATGAGGTTAAAAATTTCTATTTAAAATTTGTACCAGAAGATGTATATAATACCGATTACAATATTAAAGTTTTATCAAATACCTTTGATAATTATTTAACTGGGATTGGCACTTATCCAGTTGGTTTCGTTAATCTTGTGAGTTCAAATTCAGTTGTTGGTGTAGGAAGTACGGTTACTATTATTTCAGCACCAATTAGTAATTTGAATTCATTATTCTCAAATATTCATATTCTCAATAATAATGCATCTTATGAGATGAATTATGTAGAGTTGTATGTTGATCATGATGGAACAAATACCAATATTAGTGAATATTATTTTGATTCTCAAATACAGTCTAGTGGTAATTTTATTGGATCGTTTGCTGCATCAATTTCCAATAATACAATAAAACTTAATTATACAAACACATCAAATAATCCCGTTACTTTACGCTCCAAGAATGTGGGATTTGGAACAACTTCTATTGGAGGTTCTACATATAGATTCCAATCAATAGGTCAACCAGATGGTAGTGAAAGGACGGTAAATTATATTTCAAATTATAGTAAAGTATCTGCAGCATCAACTATCGTATCTTTAAATAAAAACGATTTCATCTCATTAAAGTCAACTATAAAAGTAAGTATTGGAAATACTAGCGCATTACATCAAGTTATGATGATTCATGATGGTAATGATGTATATACAACACAATATCCATTTTTATCGATTGGAAGTACTAGCGGAATTGGTACTTTTGGTGGAGAGTATTTTGGAAGTTATGTAAATCTTAAATTTTATCCAGATCCAACAATTTCTGGGACGTTTACAGTTTTAACTTTTAATGAATGTTTTTATAAAGAATTAGACCTGATTAATATTCCAATAAAATTGACATATAAAAATATTACAGAATCTGTAAATAGTCAGAGATATATTTCTATTAATAGTAACTATAAAAATAAATTAGATTTTGATTTAAAATATCGTGGATATCCAATTTTTGAAAAAATATTTGACCCAGCAAATACCACTACTTTAGATTATAGTGAAGGAGAATTTAGTATACCAGATCATTTCTTCAGCACTGGTGAAGAATTAATTTATACACCAGGTTCCAGCTTCATTGGAATTGCTGAAACATCGGTCAGTATAGGTTCCACTTTAAATTCTAGTGGAATTGTCACGGATAGGTTACCAAGTAAAGTATTTGCAATTAAAATTACTAATGATAAATTTAAATTATCAACAAGGAAAGATTATGCTCAAGCAGGAATTTATGTTACATTTACATCTGTAGGTTCTGGAAATTATCATAAACTTGAGATGTTTAAGAAAAATGAAAAATCAATTATTACTATTAATAGTATGATTCAACATCCACTTAATTATTCTTTGGTAAGCCATACCATAAACAATGGTGGTCAAATTGGAACAGCATCTACTATATTTGTTTTAAGTGGCATTTCATCAATTTCTCCTGGAAATATTCTTAAAATTGAAGATGAATATATGAAAGTCAGTAATGTTGGACTAGCAACTACTTCTTCTGGTCCTATTACATTTAGTGGAAATGTCCCACTAGTTCAAGTTGTAAGAGGATTTGCTGGAACATCAAATTCTACACATAATAATGGAACTGCTGTTAAGGTATATACTGGTTCATTTAATATTGTGGGTAGCAAAATTTACTTTACGGAAGCACCTAGAGGAAAATTGATAGATGATAATGATTTGGATAACCTACCAAATGCAAAAGCAACATTTGATGCAAGAGTTTTCTTAAGAAATGATTATTCGAATAATCAAATTTATGATGATATATCAAATACATTTACTGGTATTGCACAAACATATCCATTAACGTCCCAAGGAATTGCCACAGTAGGTCTTAGTAGTATCGGTGGAAATGGTATTGTCGTGATTAATGGCATGTTCCAAACTCCAACTACGAAGAATAATTCCAATAATAACTACATTATTGCTGAAAATAGTGTTTCTGGTATCAGCAGCGTCGTATTTTCTGGAATTACATCTAGTAATGGGTCAATTGTCATTTCAGATTATGATATTAATAGAAACCAACTTCCTAGAGGTGGGCTGATTGTTTCTCTTGGTTCAACACCAGGACTTGGTTTTGCACCTCTTGTAGGCGCTTCTGTCACTGCTACAGTTTCTTCTGGATCTATTATTTCTGTTGGTATTGGAACTAGTGGTAATTTTGGTTCTGGATATAGAAATCCAGTTTCAATTGCAGTAACTGATAGTAGTCACACAGGAACGGCAGCAACAATTACAGCAACCGTTGGTGCTGGAGGAACGTTATCATTCAATATTATTGGTGGTGGAACTGGATATGTAAATCCAAAAATTAATATCTCTTCACCAAGTTATGAGAATCTGCCCGTAATTGGAGTTTCTAGACTTGGAATTGGAACTACTACAGAAACTGGAGTTGGATTATTACTGAATGTAGAGGTTGGCGCTAGTTCAACGGTTGGCGTTGGATCAACTTTATTTCAAGTAACATCCTTCAAAATAACCAGACCAGGATATGCATTTAAAAGAGGAGATGTTTTAAGACCTGTTGGATTAGTCACTGCTAAAGGATTGTCATCTCCACTTAGTGATTTCACTCTCACAGTTTTGGATACATTTACAGATTCGTTCGCAGCTTGGAAATTTGGAGAACTTGACTATATTGATTCTATTAAAACACTTCAAAATGGTACTAGGCTGAGATATCCATTATATTATAATGAGCAATTACTTAGTTTTGAAAAAGATTCTAAGAATTCAGATTCTCAAGCAATTGATTTTGATTCTTTACTTATTATTTTTATTAATGGAATTTTACAACAACCAGGAGTTGCATACCAATTTAGTGGTGGAACCTCATTTACATTTACCACTCCACCAAAACAAAATGATAATGTTGCAATTTTCTTCTATAGGGGAAGTAATTTAGACAGTACTTCAGTAGATGTAAATGAAACCGTGAAAGAAGGTGATGAATTACAAATTTTCAATAATGATACCTTATTGGGAATTACTACAACACAAAATCCAAGAGTAATATCTGGAATAAAAACCTCGGATACAATAGAAACAAATGCCTATAGATTACAAGGTATAGATATTATCAATTTTAAACCAACTAGTTGGGTAAAACAAAAGGTTGATAGATTTATAGACGGATCAATTATTTCCAAATCTAGAGATTCTTTAGAACCTCAAATATATCCAACTGCAAAAATTATTAGAAATTTTGAATCTACTGATACTGGAGTATTTGTCGATGATTCAGAATTTTTCAATTATGAGAATGAAGTGTCAATTGATTTTGATGCATTTATTGTTAGTGGGAAATCAAACCCAGTTTCCGCTGCTGTTACTGCAATAGTTTCTGCTGCAGGAACAATCCAATCACTTTCTATTACCAATGCTGGAAGTGGATATGAAGGTCCATCAGTTACTGTTAAAATTGCCTCTCCACTAACCATCGGCATTTCAACTTCATTACCGATGGGAGTTGGAATTGGTATTGGAACTACTGCAACAGCAACCATTGCTGTTTCTGCTCAAGGAACTCTAACAACCCCTATTACGATTACAAATCCAGGATTGGGATATAGTATTGGAATGGAACCACAAGTTATTACTCCTCTCCCCAATCCAATATACGAAAATATTACTAATATTACAAATATTCAAGGATTTTCTGGAAATATTGTTGGTATTGGGACTACAGTAGGTATCGGAACTAATTTGGCAATAAAATTTACTTTAGATCCAACCCTTTCACCATTTACTGGATTACAAGTTGGATATCCGATTTATATTTTCAATAGTAAAGTTGGAAATGGAGTAACATCAATTATTAATACTAATTCTTCTATTGTGGGTGTTGGAACAACATTCTTGGACAATATCTACTATATAAATGCTTTCAGTTCATTGACGGGAATTATTACCTGCAATGTAATATCGACAACATCTGTAGTTGGTATTGCTACAACGGGTTCAAGAGTTGCACAATTTTCTTGGGGAAGAATATTTGGATTTACTAGATCATCTTCACCAATTTCAATCGCAGTTTCTTCCTATACCGTAGATGCTGGGTTATCAACATTTCCAACAATTCAACGAAGAGGTTATGGGTTAAGAACCAATGGTGCTTTGAAAAAGATTTTATAACCCTTTATAAATAGATAAAAAACTATATTAAAATGTCGGCACTTGTAACAGATCAATTTAGAATATTAAATACTAAGAATTTTATAGATTCTGTTCAGAATTCTTCGAATTCATATTATGTTTTTGTTGGGCTGTCAAATCCAACAGCTATGGTTGGTTTTGGTCGTTCTTCAACATGGAATACAACTCCACCCAATCCAACTGACAATTTGGATTATTTAAATCATTATGAATCAACTCTTCTTTTTGGAAAAAAAATTACAAGTGCAAATATTAGAAGAGCAGTTAGGAGGATTAATTGGTCTAGAGGAACAAGATATGAAATGTATAGGCAAGACTATAGTGCCATTACTCCATCACCAATAACTGGATCGATGAGATTATATGATGCAAATTATTATGTTGTAAATAGTGAATATAAAGTTTATATATGTATTGATAACGGATCATCTGGAATTAATACAACAGGAAATGCATCGCAAGATGAACCTGCATTTATTGATTTAGAACCATCTAAAGCTGGTGAAAGTGGTGATGGTTATTTGTGGAAGTATCTCTATACAATTTCACCAAATGATATTATCAAGTTTGATTCTATTGAATATATTACAGTTCCAAATAATTGGGAATCTTCTACAGATTCCCAAATCAGTGCTATAAGGCAAAATGGAGATTCCACATTAAATGACAATCAAATAAAAAAAGTTTATATTGCAAATACTGGGGAAGGATATGGGATTGTAGATGGACAATCTTGTAATATTGTTGGTGATGGGACTGGTGCAAAAGTTGTAGTTAATGTAGATAGCTCTGGAAGAATTACTGATACTACAGTAACATCTGGAGGAAAAAATTATACTTATGCTCTTGTAGATTTAGGAACAAATCTAAGTCCAACAACATATTCAGAATTAATCCCAATTATTCCACCATCAAAGGGACATGGATTTGACATTTATAACGAATTAGGAACAGATAAAGTTTTAATATATGCTAGATTTGACGATTCAACAAAAAATTTTCCAATAGATGCAAAATTTGCTCAAGTTGGAATTATAAAAAATCCAACTAGATACGATTCTTCAGGAATTACTACCACAATATATACTGAAAATGAATTTTCTGGTTTATTTGCAATTAAATTAAGTGGTACTCCAACTGGTACAATTTCCGTTGGAGATAAAATTAAACAATCAGTTACTGATGGAATTGCGGTTGGATATGTTGCTTCATATGATAAAGATATAAATGTTATAAAATATTATCAAGATAGATCACTGTATTTTAATTATGCTTCCAGTGATCATACTGATTATATTGGATTATCAACGACAGGAAAAGTTTTGCAATTTAATTCTACCAATCAAATCAGTAAAGTTGGTGGAGAATTTATTGCAAACGTTGCTGCAGGTTTTAGTGGCAGTAAAGTTACTATTGGAAATAAAATTGTTAATCTAGGAGTTGAATTTACAGATGGTCTTTCAAATCCCGAGATAAATAAAAAGTCGGGAGAAATAATATACATCGACAATAGACCTACTGTAACAAGGAATTCTAGACAAAAAGAAGACGTTAAAATTATCCTGGAATTTTAAGAAATGGCTCAAAAAACAAATCTCAATGTAAGTCCTTATTATGATGACTTTAATGAACCCACTATAGGGGCTAGAGATAAAAACTATCATAAGATTCTTTTTAATCCAGGGAGACCTGTGCAGGCAAGAGAATTAAATACCTTACAATCAATTTTACAAAATCAAGTAGAATCATTTGGAAGTCATCTTTTTAAAGAAGGTTCTTTAGTAATTCCTGGAAATATTGCTCTTGATATTGAATTCTATTCAGTAAAATTAAATCCAACAACATTTGGTGTTGATATTACCTCGTATATTGAAAATTTTGTTGGTCAAAAAATTACCGGACAATCTTCAGGAACTACAGCAATTATTCAGAAAGTTGTTTTACCAAATTCTGAAATTGAATATGTAACTCTATATGTAAAATATCTAGATTCTGATAATAATTTTATCTTTAATCCATTTAAAGATGATGAAGGTTTAGTTGCCAACGAAAATATTACTTATGGCAACACAACTATTGCTGCGGGAACAACTTTTGCATCCACAATTTCCAATAATTCAACATCTACAGGATCTTCAGCATCTATTGCTGATGGAATATATTTTATTAGGGGAACTTTTGTAAAAGTACATAAACAAAATATAATTCTAGATTATTATACAAATAAACCATCTTATAGAGTTGGTTTAAAAATAAACGAAAATATTATCAATTCAAAAGATGATGCTACACTATATGATAATGCAAAGGGTTTTACAAATTATGCTGCTCCTGGGGCAGATAGATTTCAGATTGAATTAATATTAACCAAAAAACCCATAACAGAAATTGATAACGATACAGATTTTGTTGAGATATTGAGAGTTAAAGATGGTGCAATTAAAAAGATTGACGTAAAATCAAATTATAATGTTATTAAAGATTACCTAGCTCAAAGAACTTATGATGAATCTGGAGATTATTCGGTAATTCCATTTCAAATATCAGTAAATAATTCCCTAAATGATAGAATTGGAAATGATGGATTATTTTTTGATAACGAAAAAACCGATCAAGGAAATATTCCCTCTAATGATTTGATGGGAATTAAATTATCTCCCGGTAAAGCATATGTTAGGGGATATGATATTGAAAAGACTGGTGTTGAAATTTTAGATGTAGAAAAACCAAGAACAACTGAGACGGTAAGTAATATCAATATTCCTTTTGAAATGGGGAATTTACTTAGAGTTAATAATGTTTCTGGATCTGTAAAACAAAAATTATCCGTTGGATTATATAATAGAAGAAAAGACTCAGATTCAACTCCAAATGGAACAAAAATTGGAGATGCTAGGGTATATACAATCAATTTAACTGATGCTGCATATGCTAATAATGCAACAAGTTGGGATTTGTATTTGTATGATGTACAAACGTATACTGAATTAACTCTAAATCAGTCATTATCATCATCAGAACTTCCAATATCATCTTTTATTAAAGGAAAGAGTAGTGGTGCCAGTGGATATGCAGTGGCAGCTGGGTCCGGAAGTTCTATAATCAATGTAATTCAAACTTCTGGAAATTTTTCTAGGGGAGAAACAATCTTAATTAATGGGATAGAAATTTATCCGAGGTCTATTAAATCAATTAAAGTATATGGAATTGATGATATTAAATCAATTTACCAATCAACTGCCACCTCTGGATTTTCAAAAGCATTTTTGGCAGATACTCAATTGGATAGTGTCCTTGCAAAGGGATTTAGTACATTAGATTCAATTACTATTGAAACAAATGGGGCAGTAAGTGGATCTGGAAAAGCATTTACTGGGATTAAGACTGATACGATCATTAGATATCAAAGACCTGGACTTTCTGTAGAAACCTATAATAGGGTTGTTTCAATTAATCCCGATGGTTTTGGAATGGTCGTTGCTGGGCTGACAAGTTCGGTAACTGGTGTTTGTGATAAAGATTTACCATCATCTCAATTAGTAACAAATTTTTCCTTAGGCGTTCCAAAAATTAAAAATAGCAGTAATGGATACCTATACGCAAAAATACCAAGTTCAAATGTAGCATCCACAAATTTAGCAAATTCAAACATAGTATTTACTGCACAGTCAAATGCAACATTTACTCCATCTTCCAACACTTTAACAGTTAATACTAGCAATTTTGCTGTAGGAGTTAATACTTCTTTAGTTAATTTTGAATCATTTGATGAGGAAAGATATTCTATTTTTTACACTAATGGAACAATTGAGAGGTTAACTTCTGACAAATTTACTTTATCCGGAAACCAAGTTACATTTTCAAACATTGCTAATAGTGAGATTTCATTAATTAATGCAACTTTTGTCAAAAGCAGTATTCAAAGCAAATCTAAATTGTACACTCGCAGTCAAACTATTTCTGTTAATCTATCAAAATATTCCCAATCTGGAACAGGAATTAATACATCAACTAATGATGGATTGGCATATAATCAATATTATGGATTGAGAGTTCAGGATGAAGAAATTTGTTTGAGATATCCAGATGTTGCAAAGGTTTTGGCAGTATATGAATCATTGGACACATCCACACCTTCATTGGATGTACTAAATTTCAATATACTTTCTAATGTCGATTCTAATGCAATTATTGGTGAAAATATAATTGGAACCAGTAGTAAAGCAATTGCTAGGGTTGTGAGTAAGCCATCTTCAGGAAAGATAGGTATTGTTTATTTGAACGATAATAAATTTTTAGATGGAGAAAGTGTGAGATTCAACGAATCTAATGTTTCCACAGAAATTAATTCAGTAACAAATGGAATATATAAAAATATAACAAATAAATTCATATTAGATAAAGGGCAAAACGAACAATATTATGATTATTCAAAAATTGTTAGAAAAAATGGTGAGCAAGAACCAACAAAACAATTATTAATTGTATTCGATTATTATCTTCTTCCTACCAGTGATACTGGGGATGTATTTACTGCCGATAGTTATGTTGAAGAGAGATTTACTAATGATATTCCAACTATTGGAATTGATAATATAAGAGCATCAGATACTTTAGATTTTAGACCAAGAGTTTCCATATTTACTGGACAATCCTCTTCACCATTTACTTTTTCGTCTAGAAATTTTGGATCAGAACCAAAATTAATTCTTTCACCCAATGAAAGTTCTTTAATTGGATATGACTTCTATCTTGGTAGAATTGATAAATTATATCTTGATACCTTTGGTAAGTTCATTCTCTTAAAAGGAACTGCATCGACAAATCCAAAACCACCATCAAAACCAGATCAAGTAATGGAGCTTGCTACCATTACCCTACCACCATACTTATATAATCCAAAAGATGCTTCTATATCTCTTGTGGACAATAGAAGATATACTATGAGAGATATTGGTAAAATTGAAAATAGACTTACGAATTTGGAAAGAGTAACATCTTTAACATTACTTGAAATTAATACACAAACACTTCAAGTTACAGATGCTCAGGGAATTAACAGATTCAAAACCGGTTTTTTTGTTGATGATTTCAAAAATTCAAATTTGATTAGTCCGAACTCTTCTGTCGATATTGACCCAGAACAGCAGTATCTAACTTCAAAGATTAGCAAAAATAGTCTTGGTTTAAAACCAGTACCTGCAGAAAATATAACAGATGAGAATATCGATTTAAGTACGAATTTTAATTTATTTGACTCTAATGTTCAAAAAACAGGAGAAGTTATTACTTTAAAATATGATTCTGTTGGATGGATTGAACAACCACTTGCAACAAGAGTTGAAAATGTAAATCCATTCCATGTGGTTGCATATAATGGAACAGTTAAATTAAATCCATCGAGTGATAGTTGGGTTAGAACAATTCAATTAGAAGATGTCAATAGTAACATTAATGTTGCAGTATCAGAAAATATATCTTTAAATGGTGGATGGGGAGCATTTGTAGGTTCAACAACAACTAGTGAAATTACTAACGTAAATCAAGAAGATAATATTGTTGCAAGTGAATCAGAATTGTACATGAGATCTCGTAATACGGGATTTTTTGCAATAAATCTTAAACCACTCACCCAATATTACCAATTCCTAGATAGTAATAGTGGTGTAGACTTTATTCCCAAGTTAGTCGAAATTTCCCCAAATTCCAATTTAAATGACTATGGAGCATCTGGAGCATTTACTGTCGGTGAAACTGTAATTGGAACATTTAACGGTCAAAATTTAATTAAATTCAGAGTTGCTCAGGCAAATCATAAAGAAGGTGCGTACAATTCTCCAACAAGTAAGTACAATATTAATCCATATGTTAAAATTGAAAATCTAACAGATTTTTATAGTGCATCTTCTAAAACTTTAAATATTGACATTAATGGTCTTTGTGAAGAAGCTCAAGGATTATATTCAGGATATTTGATGATTGGTATGAAATTAATTGGACAACAAAGTGGAACTGTAGCATATGTGAAAGACTTACGTTTAATATCTGATAACTATGGAGATTTGAACGGGGCATTTTTCTTAAAAGATCCAAATGGAAATCCACCACCTTCTGTAAAAATTACTACTGGTTCTAAAACTTTTAAATTAACTTCCAGTTCAACAAATGCTGCTCCATTACCAGGAAGTAAATCAATTTCATCAGGAGAAACAATTTATACTTCACAGGGAACATTTGTACAAAAACAAAAAACAATTACAACAACTACAACTACAACAACTATCAACACTTATGTTGATCCTCTTGCCCAAACATTTATTGTTGGTGGAAATGTTGAGAGTTTAAACGGAAATCTACCAAATGATGAGGCAAATGGAGCATATTTGAGCGAATTAGATCTTTTCTTTGCAAGTAAAGATTCTGGAAATTCACCCGTAACTGTAGAAATTAGAACTGTTGAACTTGGAACTCCTACCAGAAAAATAGTTGGGACGCCTGCTACACTAAAACCCAATCAAATTAATATCTCAACTGATGGAACTGTTGCAACGAGAGTAAAATTTGATTATCCAATTTATCTAGAACCAAATCAAGAATATGCTATTGTAATACAAGCAGGTCAAAGTGATCAATTTGAGCTTTGGATTGCTCAGATGGGAGAAAAAACCGTCAATACATCAACTTTACCCAATGCAGAAAGTGTTGTTTATACAAGACAGTTTGCAATGGGAAGTCTATTTAAATCCCAAAATGGGTCAATATGGACTGCAGATCAATATCAAGATCTTAAATTTAAACTTTATAAGTGCAATTTTACATCTACTTCCGGAAGTGCATTTTTCCAAAATCCATCATTAGATGAAAGTAATGGATATGTTAAAAAATTACGTTCAAATTCACTGACATCTTTACCAAGAAAAATTGCCGTAGGAATTATAACTACTTCAAATGCTGTCACAATTGGAGTTTTAAATACTGGTAGAAAAGTTACTGCAGAAACTCAAACTTATACTTATGGAAATATTTCTCAAACTGGGGGTCCATCTGCTTCAGTAGGTATTACTACCGGTGGATACAATTACACAACTACGAGTAATGTAGCAACTTATGCACTAAGTGGTAATGGTAAAAATTTAAGACTCGATATTACAGCAAATGCAAGTGGTACAATTACCAACGTTTCAATAAATGGAAATAATAATGGAAATGGATATACTAAAGGCGATACCGTGGGAATTGTTACGTCTAACGTTGTTCCAGTTGCTGGAAACGGTGCAATTATTACCATCACAAACGTTACCTCATTAGATACACTTTATCTAACCAATGTTCAAGGAGAATCATTTCCAACTGTAGGTCTTAACACACTTTCATATTATAATGATGCTGGAGCAAGAGTTTCATTGTCTGGAACAAGTATATTATCTTCAACTCCAATTGGTGGAGTTTACAATGGAAACTTTATGAAGGTCAATCATTTCAATCACGGAATGTATGATAATACGAATAAACTGATAATTAAAAACGCAAAATCTTCTATCCCCCCAACAACATTATCTAACAAATTACTTTCTACAGATACTATAATTAGTGTTGCATCTACTGTTAATTTTGCAACTTTTGAAGGAGTTGCTGTTAGTGGTTCAAATCCAGGATATGCAATTATTGAAAATGAAATTATTAAATATACATCTATAGGTCCTGGATCTCTAACTTCATTGACAAGAGGATTGGATTCAACAAAGGCATTGGATTATGATGTTAATAGTGAAGTTTATAAGTATGAATTTAATGGCATATCATTAAGAAGAATCAATAAAACTCACGATATTAGTGATACTGGCATCGATATTGATGATTATTATATTGAAATTGATAGAACAAACTTCGATTCAAATGTGGTAAATAGGAGTGCTGATGGTTCTTTACCAAATACATCCCAACTTTCGTTCAGTTCCGAATTTTCTGGAGGTGAAAATAATACTCTTGCTACACAAAACATACAATATGATTCAATTTTTCCACAAGTTACAGCTCTTGTTCCTGGGTCAACTACTTCATTAACAGGTCAAATTAGAACCATAAGTGGAACTAGTGCTAGTGGAACAGAGATGTCTTTTATCGACCAGGGATATGAAGATGTTCAGATTGTTGGTCAAAATAAATTAACCTCTACTAGAATTATCTGTTCAAATATTAATGAGCAGACTTATCTCACCGATTCCAATTTATTAAGAAATAAATCATTTACATTAAAACTAAATCTTTCTACATCTGATAAAAATCTATCTCCGATGATTTTCTGGAGACAATCTGCAATTCAATTGAATAGCAATAGATTAAATAGTCCAATTTCAGATTATGCAAGTGATAATAGAGTTAATAATTTGTTTGGAAATCCTCATGCAGCATTTTATATTTCAAATACTGTGATGTTATCACAACCTGCAACTTCAATTAAAGTTATTCTTTCTGCATATAGGCATTTTTCTTCTGATTTTAGAGTTCTTTATAGTTTAATTAGACCAGATTCCAGTGAGGTTAGGCAATCATTCGAATTATTCCCAGGATATAAGAATCTAACGATAGATAATAATGGAGATGGATACCCAGATGTCATAGATCCTACAAAAAATAATGGACTTCCAGATGTATTTGTCCCTGCAAGTTTAGATGATCAATTTATGGAATATGAATTTACCGCGCATAATCTTGGAGATTTTATTGGATATATAATTAAAATTGATGTATCAGGAACAAATCAGGCATATGCACCAAAGATAAAAGATTTAAGGAGTATCGCATTAGCATGATGATTCCAGTAAAAGGGCATCCAAATTTGTATCGTGATGAGCAAAGTGGTGCTATAATTAATTGCGACAATAATTCTTATATACAGTACAAAAATAGTTTACAAAATCGTGAATTGCAAAAAAATGAGATAGATACTATGAAAAAAGATATTGATGAAATTAAATCTTTACTAAAGGAGTTGATTAATGGATCCAAATGATATTTCATTAGAATCAATTGATAAATTATTTGAATATGAAAAACATGCTAGGATTATTGATCAATTGGATTTTGAGGAATTAAAAATTTTTTCAAAATTATATTGTAAACTATATTTAAAACAACAAGAAGTAATAAAATCATTAGGTGCTCTGTAGATATAAATAAAAAGTAGCAATAAAGAAATAAATGGCATCAGTATATGTCAACAATCTAGTTGTAAATGCTGGGTCTAGTTTTACCCAATCCTTTACATTAGAAGGAAGTGATACAAATTCAGCATTTAATTTGACTGGATATACTGTTGCTGCTCAGATGAGAAAATGGTCTGGTAGTTCAACTTCAATAGCATTTACTGCAGATGTGCAATCACCAGCAACTAGTGGAAAAATTAGATTGCAATTGACGGCTACACAAACAGCAAGTATAAAACCTGGAAGGTATGTTTATGATGTAGTAATTACTGATTCTTCTTTGGTTAAAAATAGAGTTATTGAAGGTATGGTTCTTGTAAGAGAAGGAGTTACTAGATAATGGCAGATATAAATGTTAGAACAGACTCTCAAAATGATTTAAAAGTTAGAGTTGGTCAACAAAATACTGTCAAAATTATTAGTAGTCTTGGAGGAGCATCTGAAACTACTTTAAATGTAGTAGGTGGAATTGCATCAGTTACATCTCTATATGTGAGTGGAAATTCATATTTTGTTGGTGTAACAACTTTTTTGGGTAATATTAATTTTAATGGAAATATTACAGGAACCATCGATGGAGGAACTTATTAATGGCAAAACCAACCACTAGACAAGAACTTATCGATTATTGTCTTCGTAAATTAGGCGCTCCAGTATTGGAAATTAACTTAGATGATGATCAAATTGATGATTTGGTTGATGATGCTTTACAATATTTTAATGAAAGACACTTTGATGGTGTTGAGAGAATGTATTTGAAGTACAAAATTACTCAAGCAGATATTGATAGGGGAAGGGGAAATGGAACAAATGGTGTAGGGATAGTAACTACAACTGGATCTGCAAATATTAGTGGTATTGGCACTACAACATTTAATTTTTACGAAACTTCCAATTTTATTCAAGTACCAGACTCAGTAATTGGTATTGAAAAAGTATTCAGGTTTGACACCAGTTCCATTTCGGGGGGAATGTTTAGTATTAAATATCAGTTATTTTTGAATGACTTATATTACTTCAATTCGGTTGAATTATTACAGTATGCTATGGTAAAAAGTTACTTAGAAGATATTGATTTTCTTTTGACAACCGATAAACAAATCAGATTTAACAAAAGACAAAATAGGATGTATTTGGATATTGATTGGGCATCACAAACTGTAGGAAACTTCTTGGTAATTGATTGCTATAGGGCATTAGATCCTTCCAGTTTTACTAAAGTTTATAATGATAGTTTCATGAAAAAATATCTCACTGCTCTTATGAAGAGGCAGTGGGGTCAAAATCTAATTAAATTCAGAGGAGTAAAACTTCCTGGTGGAATTGAATTGAATGGTAGAGAATTATATGAAGATGGAGAAAAAGAATTAGAAGATATAAAACAGAGAATGACTATGGAATACGAACTTCCACCTTACGATTTTATTGGATAATAATGGCACTTAATCCCTTTTTCTTACAAGGTTCAGCAAACGAACAGAGATTAGTTCAAGAACTAATTAATGAGCAGTTGAGAATGTATGGTGTAGAAGTATATTACATTCCAAGAAAATATGTGAGACGAGAAACTATTTTAAGAGAAGTTACATCTTCCAAATTTAATGATAATTATGCAATTGAGGCATATATCAATAACTATGAAGGATATACTGGGCAGGGTGATCTTTTAACAAAATTTGGAATGAGTTTAAAAGATGAAGTGAGTTTAATCATTTCTAAAGAGAGATTTGAGGATTTTATTTCTCCATTTTTGGAATCGAGCGATGATACGGAAATAACATTAACATCAAGACCAAGAGAGGGTGATTTAGTTTATTTCCCTTTAGGGCAAAGATTATTTGAAGTTAAATTTGTTGAGCATGAGCAACCATTTTATCAGTTAGGTAAATTATATGTTTATGAGTTGAGATGTGAATTGTTTGAATATGAAGATGAAATTGGTGGATGGGAAAATGATAGTACAACAGTTCAAGAAATTGACAATAGTTTGGAACAGTTTGGATATATGACAGAACTTCAATTATTCTCAACTTCTGTACAAGAAACTGCAACATCATTAAAAACAAGTGGTGGATATGTAAGAAGAATTATTCTCAATAACGATGGATATGGATATACTGAAACTCCTATAGTATCAATCTCAACAGCACCATCCGGTGGAACTAACGCTACTGCTGTAGCCATAACAACTAGTCTGGGTGGAAGTTATTCGATTAAAGAAATTCTTCTGACAAATGCTGGATCTGGGTATACTGCCACACCAACTGTGACTATCTCTGGTGGAAATGGTGTTGGCGCAGCTGCAACTTCCGAGATTGTTAGTAATGCTTATTCTGGCGTAAAATCAGTAAGTATAACTGGTATAGGAACTGGTTATGTAACAGCACCAACGATTACATTTAGCTCTCCAAATGATGCTCCTAACATTAGAGCACAGGGTAAAGTAGTTGTAAGTGCTGCAGGAACTATTAGTCGAGTTCTACTTTCTGATGCTGGAGCAGGATATTTCTCACAATTGACAATTGTAACAACTATTTCAGCACCTCCAGCAACTGGAATCGGAACATATCAGTTTAATGAAGTTGCTATTGGTGCTTCTTCAGGAACAAGAGGAAGAGTTAAATCTTGGGATTATGACACTAAGATTTTAAAAATTGGTGTAACCGATGGTGCATTTCAACCCGGAGAAGTTATTGTTGGGTCTGCATCTTCTGCAAGATATTCTTTACTTAGATATCAAAGACCAGATACATATGATAAATATGAACAAAATGATGAGATAGAGACCGAGGCAGATCTTATCGTCGATTTTTCAGAATCAAATCCATTTGGAAATTACTAATGCTAGGAACTTACTATTATCATCAAATTACAAGAAAGACTATTATTGCATTTGGTACTCTCTTCAATCAAATTTATATTAAGCACAAAGATGCTGATAATAATGATTATAGTGAATTAAGAGTTCCCTTTGCATATGGTCCGACACAAAAGTTTCTAGCACGTATTGAGCAGCAGGCAAATTTAAATAAACCAGTTGCGATGACACTTCCCAGAATGTCATTTGAAATGACTTCTATTCAATATGATGCAACAAGAAAAGCAAATGTTACTCAAACATTTAAAGCTTCTGATGGAACAAATCTAAAAAAAGTATATCTACCTGTTCCATATAATATTGGATTTCAACTCAATATTATGACAAAATTGAACGATGATGCTTTACAGATTGTAGAGCAAATTTTACCATTCTTTCAACCATCATTTAATTTGACTGTGGATTTAATTGATTCTATAGGTGAAAAGAGAGATATTCCTGTTGTGTTGAATAATGTTTCATTTACGGATGATTATGAAGGAGATTTTTCCACAAGAAGAGTTTTAATCTACACATTAGACTTTACTGCTAAAACTTATCTCTTTGGTCCAATTGCAGATAGTACTGAAGGTCTCATTCGTAAGGTTCAAGTTGATATGTATTCTGGTACTAACACTTCTACTGCGAAGAGAGAAATGAGATACACGGTTGAACCAGATCCAACTAATGCTGGACCAGATGATGATTTTGGATTTACTGAGAACTGGGATTTCTTTAATGATTCCAAGACTTGGAGTCCTACACAGCAAACGGATATTTAATAAATTATGAAGAATAATTATGAGGGTTTGGATAGTGCTTTGAATATTGAAAGCAGTATTGTAGAGGTAGAGAATCCAACAGAAAAACTGGATATTCTTCCAGTAAAACCTGATGACATCAAAAAAGATTATGAATATACTCGTGCTAATCTTTATTCTTTGATTGAAAAGGGTCAAGAAGCAATTAATGGAATTATGGAACTTGCTGG
>Ga0114979_10000190_pt1 | contig 40128 bp, 40 predicted proteins | sample S_140625_EF_Meta_FD_87315 | JGI IMG/M metagenome (GOLD analysis project Ga0114979, IMG submission 87315) | Freshwater microbial communities from Lake Simoncouche, Canada to study carbon cycling - S_140625_EF_MetaG | ecosystem: Environmental > Aquatic > Freshwater > Lake | place: Lake...
GCTGGCTTCGCGGCCGTTGCTGGCTTCGCGGCCGGTGCTGGCTTCGTCGCCTTCGACTGAGTTGCCGGAGTAGCGACCTTCGCCGACGCGGCGGCCTTGGGGACGGCAGCCGTCTTGGCCGTCTTAGCCGTCTTGGCAATCGCAGCCGCCTTGGTTGCTGCGTCAGTTTTAACGACCGTAGCCGATATAGCGGCAGGCACAGACTTCGGGGCCGACGCAGCCTTGGCGACCTTAGTCACCTTGGTCTCGGCCGAGACCTTAGCTACCTTAGCTACCTTAGCGACCGGAGTGGAAGCTTGCGTCGCAGCCACTTGCGCGACCTTCGCCGGGATCGCCTTGGCAACTTTAGAACCCTTTACACCTTTGGACTCGCCCGCGGGCTGTTTGGTGGCCGCGTTCACTACCGAACTGGCTGCCGAGGGCTTGGGTTTTGCCGCAGTGGACGCAGGATTGGCCTGATCGGCCAAATTCTTCGAGGCAGTCTTCATTTCGCTCCTGTCGGAAAGCGCCGGATGGGCTGATCGAATCATGGCCGCAAAACTTACCAGAACGGCAAACTCACGGCGGGAAACCTGACATTATAACGCGGATGACCATCGGAGATCTGCGATCATTGTTGCCGTTGTCAATATCCTAGCGTCGAACGCGCCCGTAGGCCGCCTTGAGGGCAAGCATTCGACGCTGTAGGCCCTGATAACGCGCGCTATCCCCTGGACCTGCAAGCCCGATTTCAACCAACTGGGCAATCTCTTCCTGAAGCCGCCCCAAAACCAGTTCAGCCAACGAGCGATGGAACTCAGGCCGGGCCTCATCAATCGAAAGGCTTGCCCAAGGAGATGCGTCATGAGCGCTCAGGCGGGTGAGCAGTTCCGGCGAGTCATTCAGTAGTGCAAGCACCGAAGCGAGAGCGGCCCCCTCAGGCAAGGTCCGCAGCCGTCGCAACCAGGACTGAACTTCGACCGGCAGTTCCGCTGGGGTGAGGCACGCCGAATCGGCGACGCTCCCTGCGTAGGCCCATCGGACTCCTGGGTCAACCGTCGGCGTAAGGTCGCTTGGGTCCAGAGGAATCTCAAATGCAAGGGACGGATGACGGGCTGCCAACCCAAAAACGCGCTCGACCGCTGGCACGGCGGTAGCCCGCTGCGGCGCGACTCGGCGCAATGGCGGCCTTGACCGAGGTCCGCTCGGTCCGCTGATCCCATAAAAGCGCTCAAGGTCCTCCGCCCCGACCTGAACGCTATCCGCCACCCGGCGAATTAACTGTTGACGCAGCGCGGCCGCTGGAAGCGCCAAGATGTACTCGCGGGACTGTGACTGAAGCTGTGCACGCCCCTCGGGCTGACTTAAATTGACGCGGGAGGACAGTTCGCGCAGCAAGAACTCCGACAGCGGCATCGCCTCGGCCAACGCTGCGACCCAACCCTCGGCCCCCATTTCACGCACGAAACTATCCGGATCTTGCGTGGCAGGTAAAAACAAGAATTCGATCCGCCGCGTATCGGTTGCATGCGGAAGACTCGCCTCAAGTGCTCGCCAAGCCGCTTTTCGACCAGCCCGATCACCATCAAATGCAAAAGTGATTCGATCCACCTGACGGGCCAACACCCGCACATGATCCGGCGTCGTTGCAGTGCCGAGGGTCGCCACCACGTTCTCGATACCGTGCTGAGCCAGCATCACCACGTCCATATAGCCCTCAACCACGACGGCTGCGTTCAGCTGGCGCAACGCGTCGCGGGCTTCATAGAGTCCGTAGAGCTCTCGACCCTTGCTGAAAAGTGGCGTCTCGGGACTATTCAGGTACTTGGGCTCCCCCTGGTCGATCACGCGGCCGCCAAAACCAATGACCTGCCCGCGGGCGTTGCGGATCGGGAACATGATTCGATCGCGGAACCGATCGTAACGCTTGCGCCGAACGGCCCGCGCCTCTGATGCCGGTTCTGATGCCGGTTCTGATGCCGCACTTAGCGAGGGATCCGACACCGCTTCAGGCGAGATCACCAATCCTGACTCAACCAGATTCGGGTCCCCATAATCTCCAAATTCCGCCTCCAGAGCTTGCCAACCAGCCGGGGCGTAGCCGATCCTAAATCTCGCTGCGGTTTGCCCGGAAAGCCCGCGGCGCTTGAGATACTCGATCGCGTGCGGCGCATCACGCAGGCGAGCCCCATAAAATTTTGCCGCCCGCTCAACCGTCTCGATGAGATCGGGCGCGCGTGCCCGGGCAGCCGCGGCCTTGGGGTCCCGGTCATCCTGTTCGTTAGGCACTTTAAGCCCTAGGTCTTGAGCCAGATCCTTGACCGCGTCGACGAAACCGTAGCCTGAAAACGCCATCAAAAAATCAATGGCGGTTCCGTGCTGGCCGCAACCGAAGCAGTGATAAAACTGTTTGACTGGACTGACCGAAAAAGAAGGTGATTTTTCACCATGGAAAGGGCACAAGCCCATCCAGTTGGCGCCGCCCTTGCGCAACTTCACATGGCGACCGACGACATCGACAATGTCAACGCGGGCCAACAATTCCTGAATGAATGACTGCGGGATCACAGCGCATCAGGGCCGCAGCAGGTCAAAACGCCTGCTCGCCACCTGCTGAAGGCGGCCTATTTGACCGCCGAAAGACGACCCTTGACCAAGCTGGATGCCTTCGAGACATCCGCTCGGCCCGCGAGACGGGGCTTCAAAATACCCATCACCCGACCCATGTCCGCCGCCGACAGAGCGTCAGAGCCGTCGCTCTTCGATGCAAGAGCTTCACCCAATGCCGCATCGATGACCGCATCGAGTTCAGTATCCGAAAATGGCTGGGGCAGATACGCACTGAGCACATCCACCTCGGACCGCTCTTGGACCGCCAAATCTTCACGCCCGGCCGCTTCGAACTGCGCGATGGAGTCACGCCGCTGCTTGAGCATGCGGTCGATGACCGCGGTTACGCCCAGATCGTCGAGTTCGGTCTGGTCATCGATTTCACGCTGGCGAAACGCCGCAATCAATAGGCGAATAGTGCCCAGCCGAGCAGCATCCTTGGCCCGCATGGCCGCTTTCATGTCGTCCTGAATCTGTTCCTTCAGTGTCATCCTGAATCACTCCCTGAGAGCAAACCCACGACTTGCCAGTGGGTTCATGAATTCAAGAGGCTGAGAACGTGCGATCAGTACATGCGCTTGGGCAACTGCTGGCTACGAATGCGCTTGTAGTGACGCTTGACTGCGGCCGCCTTTTTGCGCTTTCGCTCGGCGGTGGGCTTCTCATAGAACTCGCGCGCACGCAGTTCTGTGATGATTCCCGCTTTCTCGATCGTGCGCTTGAATCGCCGCAGGGCGACATCAAAGGGCTCGTTTTCCTTGATCCTGACGTTTGACATAAAACTCTCGTTAACTGCTCGTATTAAACGATAACTTTCGAGAATACCACAGACGTATCGTCGTCAGTCAGAGGGCCGTTGAATTGGCGAGTGCCGCCCGACGACTCAATAGCGCTTTACCTACCCCCAGGACCAAGGCGGCGCCGACCGCTCCGGCAAGCAACTCGAGGCGATGATCTCCAAGGCCCCAGGCGGCTTCCTGCTCGGCAAACCATCCAGCCACAGCCGGATCGCTCACCGAAATCTCGCCAGCAATGAACCCCAGCAAGGCAGCGCCAGCCCAGACGATCGCCGGGAAACGCTCGATGACCTTCAGCAGAAGGGTGGAACCAAAAATCACCAAGGGGATTGATGTCGCTAGCCCGATGATCAGTAACGGCACATTACCGTTTGCAGCGGCTGCGACAGCGATCACGTTGTCCAGACTCATGACCAGATCCGCAATTAGAATTGTGCGAACCGCCGTAGCCATCGAAGAGGTTACCCCAGACCCTCCGTCATCCGATTCTTCTTCCGGTAGCAGCAGCGTGACGCCAATGTACAGAAGGAGTAGCGCGCCAACGAGTTTCAGGTACGGCAGCAGCAGTAACTGCGCTGCAACGAGCGTGAGCACGATTCGCATCGCGATCGCAGCCCCCGATCCGATCATGATCGCCTGTTTCTGCTGCTGAGGCGGCAGAGATCTGGCCGCGAGCGCGATCACAACGGCATTATCACCGGACAACAAGATGTTGACCCAGATGATCTTTCCAAGCGCTAACCAAAAGTCAGGGGAGGCGAGATCAACCATTGGAACTGCTATTTAATAAACGGGGTGTGTTCGAATTAGTTGCCTAGTCAAAGCGCTGCGAGCAGTAACTTGCCCATCTCGGAAGGATTCTTGGTCACTCGAATCCCGCAACTGCTCATCACATCGAGTTTTTCTTGGGCCGTTCCCTTGCCACCCGAGACAATCGCGCCAGCATGGCCCATTCGCTTGCCTTCGGGTGCGGTCACTCCCGCGATGAAGCCCACGATTGGCTTCTTCATGTGCTCTTTGGCCCACCGCGCAGCGTCTTCTTCGTCGGATCCGCCGATCTCACCAATCATGACGACCGCGTCGGTATCAGGGTCGTCATTGAATAAGCGCAACACATCAATGTGTTTCAGGCCATTGACCGGGTCGCCGCCGATTCCCACTGCCGAGGACTGACCCAGACCGAGTTCAGTCAGTTGACCGACCGCCTCGTAGGTCAGCGTGCCCGAGCGCGACACCACTCCAATCCGACCCTTGCGATGAATGTGGCCTGGCATGATCCCGATCTTTAACTCTTCTGGGGTGATGACGCCCGGGCAATTTGGGCCCAACAGTAAGGTGTGGCGATTTTCGCGACGCATCCGCTCGCGTACCTCGACCATGTCCCGAACCGGAATTCCCTCAGTGATACAGATCACGAGATCGAGGCCCGCCTCTGCAGCCTCCCAAATCGCGGCCGCAGCACCGGCCGGCGGCACATAGATCACAGAAACCGTGGCCCCGGTGGATGCCTTCGCTTCGCGAACACTCGCAAAAATCGGGATACCTTCGAAATCTTCACCCGCTTTTTTCGGGTTGACGCCGGCGACAAAGCCCGCGCGGCCGTTGGCATAGTCCCGGCACATCCGCGTATGGAACTGACCGGTCTTACCGGTGATTCCCTGCGTGATGACCTTGGTGTCCTTGTTGATCAGGATCGACATCGTTGACCGTCCGGAGATACTGCGAAGATTGTAAAGGCTGGAGAGCGTTCGGTGTGGACGGTCAGCCGCGGGCAGCGAGCACAACGCGCTCGGCGGCTTCGGCCATCGTCTCGGCCGAAATAATAGGAAGACCCGATTCCGCAATCATTTTGCGGCCCAGTTCTTCATTAGTGCCTTTCATTCGAACAACTAAAGGCACCGTGAGCCCGACGACTTTGCTGGCATTGATCAAGCCTTCGGCGATCACATCGCAGCGCATGATCCCGCCAAAAATATTGACCAGGATTGCCCGCAAGTTTGGGTTGTTCCCCATGATCTTGAAGGCCTCGGTCACCTTTTCAGTCGTCGCCCCACCACCGACGTCCAGAAAGTTGGCGGGCTCGCCGCCGAACAGTTTGATCGTGTCCATGGTGGCCATTGCGAGCCCAGCCCCGTTGACAAGACAACCGATATTCCCATCGAGGGAAATATACGAGAGATCAAAACGGGAGGCCTCGATCTCAGCCGGGTCTTCCTCATCCAAATCACGCAATTCGACGATTTCAGGATGCCGGAACAAGGCGTTTGAATCGAAATTGAGCTTCGCATCCAGCGCAATGATGTCACCAGAGCCTGCAAGGATCAGCGGGTTGATTTCGGCCAACGCGGAGTCGGTTTCCCAAAACGCTTTGTAGAGCCCCTGCAACGCGACTCGGGCCCGGGCCACGGAGGCGGCTGGGATACCAATTTTGTGCGAGAGGTCGTCTGCCTGCTCGTCGGTCAGACCGATGGTCGGGTTGATCTCCGCCTTGAAGATCTTCTCAGGCGTGTGCGCCGCGACCTCCTCAATATCCATGCCGCCTTCGCTCGAGGCCATCATGACCGGTCGCTGACAACCTCGGTCAATCACCAGGCCAACGTAGTACTCGTGACGGATGTCAGCACCCTCTTCAATCAAAAGGCGCCGAACTTGTTGGCCGTGGGGTCCGGTTTGGTGTGTCACCAGCTGCATCCCAAGAATTTCGCTGGCGCGAGCACGAACGTCTTCAACCGTTTTGGCTACCTTGACCCCGCCGCCCTTGCCACGTCCGCCGGCGTGAATCTGCGCTTTAACGACCCAGACTGGGCCTCCAAGCGACTCTGCGGCATGGACCGCTTCATCAACGGTATGGCAGGCGATGCTTCGGGGCACCTGGACGCCATAGCGCTTGAGAATTTCTTTGCCTTGGTATTCGTGGATTTTCATCGTTCAGACCTTTGCCGACAACCAGGAGCACGAGCGCCCATGTTGAGCGCGCCGAATCGTAACATGGGGCGAACACCGCAAGCAGGGCCAGGCATCGAACGCCAGCCACGCATTAGCGCGGCGCTTGCCCGCGAACAATCCGGGATACAACCTCGCCCGAAAAGCCCCGCTGCATCAGAAAACGGGTCTGGCGCGCCCGCTCATTGAGATCCACCGCAGCCTCCCCACCATATCGGCGTTGCCAGAGTTCGAACGCCCTTGCATGTTCGCTGTTCTCAAGCGCGTTCGCCTTTAAGGGCGACGATGCCTTGTCGGCGTCAATGCCACGGGCTCGCAACTCCTGCCGGATTCGGGCATCGCCGAACCGGTTTGAGCGGCTCGCCACCCAATGTTCGGCAAACCGTTGGTCCGAGAGCCAGCCGTCGCGCTCGAGTTCGTCTAAAAGGACTTCCAGTGCATCCGTAGCCTCGGCCTCACCCAGATAACGGCTGAGCTTTCGGGAAAGTTCGAGGCGACTGTGCTCACGGATGGCCAGAAAGCGAAGCGCCCTGGCCCGCAACGACAGTGTGAATGCCATTTGGCGAGACTCGGCGAGCCCCGGTTATTACGCCGCCTCGACTGCTGGTGCGCCGCCTTCAATCACGCCTAGTCGCGAACGGACGCCGTAATGGAGACGAACCTTATTCTCGAGCTCCATCGCCAGCGTGGGATTTTCCCGCAGGGTTTGCCGAGAATTATCCTTACCCTGGCCAATGCGGCTACCCGCGTAGCTATACCAGGCGCCGGACTTCTCAATGACCCCAGCCTCAGCCCCCAGATCGAGGATTTCACCCTCGCGAGAGGTACCTTCGCCATACAGGATGTCGAATTCCGCTTGTCGGAACGGTGGGGCAACCTTGTTCTTGACGACCTTGACCCTGGTCTCGGAACCAATCACCTCGTCCCCCTGCTTGATCGAGCCCGTCCGGCGGATGTCGAGGCGTACCGACGCGTAAAACTTGAGTGCATTGCCGCCGGTGGTTGTCTCTGGATTTCCAAACATCACACCAATCTTCATGCGGATCTGGTTGATGAAGATCACCAAGGTATTGGTCCGCTTGATGGCCGCGGTCAATTTACGGAGCGCCTGGCTCATCAACCGCGCCTGCAACCCGGGGAGCGAATCGCCCATTTCACCCTCAATCTCGGCCTTTGGAACGAGCGCGGCGACCGAGTCGATCACAATCAGGTCAACCGAGCCGGACCGGACCAGGGCATCAGCGATCTCGAGCGCTTGCTCCCCGGTGTCGGGCTGGCTGATCAGGAGCTCTTCAAGCCGGACGCCCAACTTGGCAGCATACTGAGTGTCCAGTGCATGTTCTGCGTCGATAAACGCACAAGTCCCATTGATCTTTTGCATCTCGGCGATGCATTGCAAGGTTAGCGTCGTCTTTCCAGAGGACTCAGGTCCGTAAATTTCAACGACCCGACCGCGGGGCAATCCCCCGACACCGAGCGCAATATCCAGGCCCAACGAGCCAGTTGAGACGACCTGGATATCTTGCGCGAGAATCTCGGCGTCCGAGAGGCGCATGATGGAGCCCTTACCGAACTGCTTTTCGATCTGCGCCAGTGCGGCCGCCAATGCCTTGGCGCGATCGCCTTCTTTGCCCCGTTGCTTGATGTCTTCCATGAGTGCCTCAGTTGGATTGGGGATGAATATGGATGGTTGGAAATGGATGCGGGTGGAGATTCGACTCGTGGAAGTATCCCACGGAACTACTGTATAAACAACCAGACCTTTAGGCTAGGACGTTTGGTTGCGTAACCAGTGCTCGAGACCCGTACTTAGCGCGTAGTGGGCGGCAGCGCGCCGAACGGCAGCGCGATCGCCCTCCCAGTGGGCCGTCGCAGTGGCCGCCCACACTGGCCCTGATTCGATCGGGCGACCGGCCCAACCAAAACAAACGGTTCCAACCGGTTTGCCCGCTACAGCCCCACCTGGGCCGGCAATTCCGGTTACCGACAACGCCAAGGCAGCCTGCGAGGGCCCCAGACTCCGCAGGGCACCCACGGCCATCGCGTGCGCCACCGATTCACTCACTGCACCATGGGCATTGAGTAGCTCGTCTGACACGCCCAACTGGTCCTGTTTGGCTTGGTTCGAGTAAGTCACGAAACCTCGATCGAACCAGACACTCGCCCCGCCGCGTTCGGTTAGCGCACGTGCGATTTCACCTCCTGTGCACGATTCGGCGGTCACGATCCGCGCGCCCATTGAGGCAAGACGCTGGCCCACAAAGAAGGCCAGGTCGTCGAGCGCAGACTCTCTTCCGGGGAGACGGTGCAACGCGGGGTCAAGATCAGCCAATTGTTTGTTCACCCCAGCGACCGCCCAATGGCCAGCACCAACAACGTCATCATGGCGGCCGCCAGATCATCCGCCATGACGCCCCAACCCCCACCGACGGTCCGATCAATCCACCGAATCGGCGGCGGTTTGACGATGTCGAAAAACCGAAACAATAGAAAGGCAGTTACCTGTTGGGAAAATGAGCCATTCAGGACCCAAAGCACCAGCCAGAATGCAACGACTTCATCCCAAACAATTGCACCGTGGTCCTGAACGCCCAGTGCTTCGCCAGTGCGGCGGCACGCGATGGTCCCAAGAACCGTTCCGAACGAGATCAACAAGGCCCAATCGATATCCCCGACCCAGGGATCGATCCATAGAAAGGCCGCCCAAGCCCAGAGCGTGCCTACCGTTCCGGGCGCAACTGGCGACAGCCCTGCACCGAACCCCAACGCGATCCATCTGGAGGCCTTGGCACGCATGAAGTCAAAATCGGGTCTGACAGTTGCCTTAACCGGGACCCGATTGGCATTGGATTCGATAACCTCAATCACATGCGCCCCGCTCAATCAAAGTCGGTCCGCCTCGGACCGAAAATGCTGGTATGCCCGGTTGGGCAAGACACGTTCATCGCCAGAGCCATCCCTCAACCGCAACGCCGGTCCGGTGTCCAGAGTGCCGATACGGCGCAGATCCCCCAGGCGCTCCAGTGCTCTGCGCCCCGTCGTCGGCGCAGTCAACAACAGTTCGTAATCATCTCCGCCAAACAGCATTAAATCATGCTGATCCTCGGCGATGAGTCCGTTCAGGCATTCGTGGTTAGGTAACGCGTCAGCCCACAGGACGGCACCGACCGACGTACCCAGTGCCGCGCCCGAGCGCGCCAGAATATGGCTTAAATCCCCGGCGAGACCATCGGACAGATCGATCGCCGCATGGACTAAACCCTGGGCGGACAATTTCGCAAGTTCAAGCCCCAATTCGACTCGGGGCACCGGTTGCTCGAGTCGCGCTCGCGCGGGATGCGAAGCGGCCAAGGGGTGTCCGCGAACGCGTTCCCGCACTGCGAATGCGGCCGCACCCAAGCAACCTGAAACCCAAATGTCATCGCCGAGGCGAGCCCGGTCTCTGCGCAAAGCGGCCGCTGGATCGACCTCGCCCAGAGCTGTGATCGCAATCGTCAAGGGGCCGCGCGTAGTGTCACCCCCAACCAGTTCAATCCCGTAGACGTCGGCCAATGCATGGAGACCGCGTGCAAAGCCCTCTAACCAGTCGATATCGGCGCGGGGTAACGCCAAGGCCAGAAGGTAGGCGACTGGGCGCGCACCCATCGCGGCGAGGTCAGAGAGGTTGACCGCAAGCGCCTTGTGCCCGAGCGTCTGCGGATCGACATCTGAAAAAAAATGCACTCCTTCAACCAGCAAATCGGTCGTTACCGCGAACCGTGCCGCTGCTGTCGTGGTCGCGCCCAGTAACGCACAATCATCACCCGGGCCGAGAAGCGCCCCAGCGAACGATCCTGGTTTTAGGGGCACTCTAGGCGCCCCCCCCTCTCGGACGAAAAACTGTCGAATCAGGTCAAACTCGTCCATTTGGGCGCTCGGTCGGCCGCAAGCGAGCGGCCACCTTGTCCAGCACGCCATTGACATAGCGATAGCCGTCAGTCCCTCCAAACGACTTCGCGATTTCAACAGCCTCGTTGATCACGACACGATAAGGGGTCTCCGGTGCATGGGAGAACTCCCACGCACCAATCAAAATCGCCGCATGCTCCACGGGACTCAACTGGATCAAGGGCCGGTCAATCAGCGGCACGATTGTTTTGTGCAGGGTGGCCGCTTCGAGAATCACGCCCCGCAGAATCGATCTGAAAAGGTCGGTATCCGAGCGCTCAAACTCGGGCAAAACCACGATCTGCGCCTCGATCATGGCGACGTCGGTTTGCGCAACCAACCATTGATAAAGCCCTTGCAGCGCGAACTCCCGCGCACGCCGACGAGCGCTTCGCGTGGGCGAACGATCGTCGGGTTCGGGCCCGTCATTCACGGATTTGAGACGGCCTTCGCCGCGCCGCCTGAATCGGCGTCGGCGTCGGCGTCGACGTCGGCGTCCAGTTCGTCCGGCGAGATCCCGAGCAGGGTCAGGGTTGCGCAAACATGCGCCATTTCAATGGCCACGCGTGCGCAGTCCGCACCCTTGCCAATGATCCGAACTTCGGCCTGCGCGTCAGTGTCGCAAGTCAGAATGCCGTTGGCAATTGGAATCGACTCGTCCAGCGAGACCCGCTGGATCGCGGCGGCGCTTTCATTGGACACCACCTCAAAGTGGTAGGTGTCGCCCCGAATCACGGCGCCGAGCGCGATCAGCGAATCAAACTCCCCGGTCCGGGCGAGGCGCTGCAGCGCGATACCCATTTCGAGAGCCCCCGGCACCGAGCACAGGAAGATGTCCTCTGCCAATACGCCGAGTCGGAGCAACTCACTGACACAAGCCTGCCTCAGCCCATCACAGACCGTATCGTTAAATCGAGCCTGGACAATACCAATCCGAACTCCATCGCCTTCAAGCGACCCACGTTCAATATCAAGATTCATTCTGAAATCCAGTCACTTCAAGGCCATAACCTGCCATGCTCGGCATTTTGCGCGGACGCGAGAGCAGGCGCATTCTGCGCACACCGAGCGAGCGCAGAATCTGCGCTCCCACCCCGTAGTTACGAAGATCCTGACCTGCAGTGCGCTCCGCTGAACTGACGCCAACCGCGACTCCCCGCTCCGTTGATGCCTTAGTGGAAGCCGAGGGAGACGCCGCAGGGGCCATACGATGGATCTGGTCGAACAAGACCTCGGCAGAGGGGGCGCAATGAATCATGACCAACACACCGGATGGGGCCGCTGCAATCGCCGCCATCGCCCGCGCAATCGGCCACGAGTGTCCACCCGCGTCTGCTGTGAGCAGGTCCAACACTGACAGCGGTTCATGGACACGAACCAGTGTTTCGATATCTGCACCGATCGAGCCCTTGACCAGCGAAAGGTGCGGTTCGCCCCCGGGCTGATCACGCCACGCAGCGAGCCGGAACGGCCCCCACGGCGTCTCGATATCGCGCTCGGTGATCCGCTCGACCAGACTTTCGGTCGCACTTCGGTACTGGATCAGGTCGGCAATCGCGCCGATCTTGAGTCCGTGCTCGTGTGCAAACTGAGTCAAATCAGGCAAACGGGCCATCGTCCCGTCTTCATTCAAAATCTCGCAGATCACCGCGGCGGGCTCGAACCCCGCGGCCTGCGCCAAATCACAGCCTGCCTCGGTATGGCCGGCACGCATCAGGACGCCCCCTGGACGCGCCATTAAGGGAAATATATGTCCGGGCTGAACCAAATCCGAGGGCCGCGCATGCCGGTTGACCGCAGCCTGAACGGTGCGCGCTCGATCGCCCGCCGAAATACCGGTCGTCACGCCTTCGGCCGCCTCGATCGATAGCGTGAAATTGGTCCCGTATCGGGTTCCATTACCCCGCGCCTGCACCATCAGCGGAAGGTTCAGTTGCTGGCATCGAGCCTCGGTGAGGGTGAGACAAATCAGCCCCCGGCCGTACTTGGCCATAAAGTTGATGGCCTCCGCAGTGGCATGCTGAGCGACCATCACCAAATCGCCTTCGTTCTCGCGATCTTCTTCGTCGACCAGAACCACCATGCGGCCGGCGCGCAACTCGGCCAGGATTTCGGGAATAGCTGCAAGGGTCATGGCGCGGATTGTAGGCGATTGCCCTCCCGCCACTGCGTAAGCAAGTCTCGCCAATCCCCCCGAACCCTCTGCAGATTGGCCTCTTTGACTAAGCCAAATCCTCGAATATGCTCGGGAATTCGAGCCAATTTGACTGCGAGGGCGTGAGTTTGCGGGCTAAGACCACGAAGCAGTTCCTCGATCAATACCTCATATTCAACGATCAACGCCCGCTCCTGACGCCGCTCCTCCGTCATGCCAAACGGATCAAAGACCGTACCGCGCAAGAATTTCAGCCGCGCCAATCCCCGAAAGACCGGCAACATCCAGGGCCCGAAGGCGATTTTGCGGGGCCGACCCGTCAGGGGATCCACCCTGGCCAAGCCCGGGGGCGCAAGGTGAAATCGCAAGGACCAGTCGCCCTCAAATTGTTGACGTAGTCGATCCAGAAATCTTGGATCCGAGTGCAGACGCGCAATCTCGTACTCGTCCTTGTAGGACAGCAGGCGGAAATACTGCTGAGCCACAGCTTCGGATAAGCGCATACCGGCGCCATCCCCGATGCCCCCATCGAGGCCTTCAACAACGCGGGCCCTCGCGCCTAGCACCCCAAGCTCCGCCTGCCGCACGCGATCGACCAGATCCTTGTAGCGTTGGGCCAATGTCTGGTTCTGATAATCGGTGAGGTGCCGTGCGCGCAGTTCGACGATTGCGTCAAGTGGCGCAACCGTTGAGGTCGATAATTCGACTTGAGATGCCCCAAACGCCTCCGTCGAGACGGCGGCAAAATCATGTGCGGCACGCCGTCCCCACAAAAATGCGGCCAGGTTGGCTGGCACTGCCGCGCCATTGAGTTCAATTGCCCGCTCCAGCGCCGCCCGGGTCACCGGTAACCAACCCCGCTGACAGGCCCAACCAAGCATGAATGGATTCGCAAAAAGCGTATCTCCACACAGGGCTACAGCCAGTCGCTGAGCGGCAACCCAATCGACCGAATCCGACCCCACGGTTGCCAACAAATCCGCACGCAGTTGCGCTTCGGGAAAACGCCAGTCTGGATTGCGCAGAGCCTCTACCGTGGGCGCCACATCGGCGTTCAGGATGACTCGGGTGACACCTGGCCGCATCCGGGCCAGTGAGTCGGCACCAGCCGTCACCACGAGATCGCCGCCAATGACCAATTGCGCTTCGCCAATCGCGACCCGGGTCGCGAAGAGTTGGTCCTGCGTCTGCGCGATCTGAATATGCGAAGTCACCGCACCGCCCTTCTGCGCAAGGCCCGCCATGTCAAGCACAGCAACGCCTCGCCCGTCGAGATGAGCCGCCATCCCCAATAACTGCCCAATGGTGACGACTCCGGTCCCGCCAACTCCGGTCACCAGAATGCTGTAGGGACGCGCTGAAATCCCGCTCGAGGGGCTTGAATCAACCGATGCGACCGTAGGGTCAGGCAGTTCTGGCCATTCCAAAGAGGGGCTCGCGACCTGGTTTCGGTTTTGCACAACAGCCTGGGACCGACCGCGCCACTTCCCGCCCTCGACTGTCACAAAGCTTGGGCAGAATCCCTTCAGACAGGAAAAATCCTTGTTGCACGACGACTGGTTGATTTTGCGTTTGCGGCCGAGCGGTGTTTCGAAGGGCTCGACGGAGACACAAGACGACTGAACAGTGCAGTCACCACAGCCCTCGCAAACCGATTCGTTAATCACGACGCGACGGGCGGGGTCGGGGAACCCTGGTTGTCCGTCGGGGCCCTTGCGTTTGCGCCTGCGGCGCTTCTCCGACGCACAGGTCTGGTCGTACACAATCACTGTCACGCCAGCCACCTCGCGCAGACGACGCTGCACGGCGTCAAGGTGGTCCCGGTGTTCGACCCGCACATCATCCAAGGCGTGCGCCATCATGGTGTCACCGTCGGGCCCAGCCGCATGGGCGGACCTGGTGGAGCCAGAAGCGCCCGCGCCGCGCCGATATTTCTCGGGCTCGTCGGTCACGATCACGACTTCGCGGACGCCCTCGGCACGCAATTGCGCCACGACTTGGGGCACGGTGAGACTGCCGTCCAGCGGTTGCCCGCCGGTCATGGCCACCGCGTCGTTGTAGAGCAGCTTGTAGGTCATTGTCGCGCGGGCGGCGACGGCAGCACGAATGGCCAAAACCCCGGAATGAAAGTAGGTCCCATCGCCCATGTTGGCGAACACGTGCGGCGTCTCGCAGAAGGGTGCCTGACCGATCCAGGCCGCCCCCTCCCCGCCCATTTGAGAAAAGGTATCGGTGCGGCGCGCAGGATCCCACTGCGCCATAAAATGACATCCGATCCCGGCCAGCGCCCTCGAGCCCTCCGGGACATGTGTCGACGTGTTGTGCGGACAACCCGAACAGAATGTCGGCGTGCGCTGCAATTCGACCGCTTGAACCGGTTCGGTCGACCTGACCGACTCGACTGACTCAACCGACTCGACCGACTCAACCCGCAACAGGATCGGTTTGCGTTCCTTGGCCTCAAGAATCGCCAGGCGCGTTTGAATTCGGGCACGGATATCGGACGGAAGCGTCCGCCCCTCTTGCTCGGCGGCGATCAGACGGCGACCAATCGCCCGCGCAATCATGGCCGGCGAATGCTCGCCGTAGGGCGCCAGGAGCCAATCACGGCGGGAACCAGCCCCGAATTCGGCAGTATGGCGACCGTCAGGACCCGACTTCCCAAAGATCCGCGGGCGAAGATCATCGCGCCAGTCGTAGAGCGCCTCCTTGACGGCGGATTCGACGAGCGAGCGTTTTTCTTCGATGACGAAGATTTCCCGAAGTCCGGTCGCGAACGCCCGCATGGAGCTGGGCTCCAGTGGCCAGACCACACCACACTTGAACAAGCGGATACCCACGGCCGAGCAGGTCGCGGGGTCGAGACCGAGATCGTCGAGGGCTTGGCGGGTGTCGAGATACGACTTCCCAGCGGCCACCAGGCCAAGCCAGGCACTGGGCGAATCGATGGCGGTGAAATTCAGCCGGTTGGCGCGAATGTAAGCGAGCGCTGCATCGCCCTTGTAGTCCAACAGGCGCTGCTCCTGCGCAATTGGACTGTCGGGCCAGCGGATGTTGAGCCCCCCCGGCGGCAACTCATCTGTATTGGGCAAATGGATGGTGACGTGATCGGGGTCGATGACGACGGCGGCTGAGGATTCCGCCACATCGGTCACCGCCTTCATCGCAACCCAAAGCCCCGACCAGCGCGACATCGCCCAACCGTGCAGGCCAAAGTCCAAAAACTCCTGAACCCCGGCCGGATAGAACACCGGCATGCCGCAGGCCTTGAAAATAAACTCACTCTGATGCGGCAAGGTCGAGCTCTTGGCGCCGTGATCGTCGCCAGCGACGGCAATCACGCCGCCATGTGGCGCCGATCCGGCCGCGTTGGCATGTTTGAACACATCGCTGCAGCGATCGACTCCGGGGCCTTTGCCGTACCAGAGACCAAACACGCCATCGGCATTGGCACCGGGAAACAAGCCAATCTGCTGGGTTCCCCAAATGGCGTTGGCCGCCAACTCTTCATTGACGCCAGGTCGAAAAACAATCTGCTGGCGGTCCAGATGCTCGCGGGCTTTCCAGAGTGCCTGATCTAGCGCGCCGAGGGGCGAACCGCGATAACCCGAAATGAAGCCAGCGGTGCGCAAGCCTGCGATGCGGTCACGCTCTCGCTGCAGCATCGGCAACCGCACCAGGGCTTGATTACCGTTCATGAAGGCACGCCCATGTTCGAGGGCGTACTTGTCATCCAGCGTCACACGACGCAGCGCGCGGGCTAGTTCGGCGTCAAGCGGAGCGTTCATTTCGAGGCCATGAGCCTTTCGCAGTAACGGGCAATCTGATCGACTTCGATGTTTACGAAATCACCGACTTTCAGGCGACCCAGCGTGGTAACTGCCATCGTATGCGGAATCACATTGATTTCAATCCGGGTAACCCCTTTCGCCGCGGAATCTTCCACCCGATTGACCGTGAGCGACACCCCATCCACCGTGACCGAGCCCTTGAACGCGAAATACTTTGCCAGCGCCGCTGGCACCTCAATGGCCAGAAACCAGGACTCACCCACCGGGTCAAAAGCGGCGACCCGGCCTAAACCATCGACATGCCCGCTAACCAGATGACCGCCGAGGCGATCCGAGAGCCGCAACGCTTTTTCGAGGTTGACCATCCCCGGAGCGGCCAGGCCAACCGTTCGGGACAAACTCTCGAGCGAAACATCGACCGCGAAACGGCCTTCGGACAACTGGACAGACGTCGGTCCACCGAGTTCAACAACGGTCATGCAGGCCCCCTGGATGGCAATCGAATCGCCCACCTGGACATCATCCAGGTCCAGGTTCGAGGCTTCAATGACCAGCCGCCGGCCGCTCTCAGCCGGACCGCCGGTATCCGCCAGCGGCACGACTGCTTCGATCATCCCGATCGCTGCAACGATTCCTGTAAACATGTCCACTCGCCCTCTGCGCTTTACTTGACTACGTGCTGCCTGATTACAGGCCGCTTAAACTGGCTTAAACCGGGCGAGGATCCGCAGATCGTTGCCAACTTTAACCATCTCGTGAAAATACAGGCGTTTGGCGGATTCGAGAGCATCGGGCGGCTCAAGATTAAACATAGCCCGCGAATCTCCAAGCAGCGCAGGCGCCAGATACACCAGCAGCTCGTCGACTCGAGCCTCGCGAACGAGCGAACCATTCAGCCCAGCGCCGGCTTCGACATGTAATTCATTGACGCCACGACGCGCCAATTCAGCCAGTAGCGCGCCGAGGTCCACTTTGCCAGGTGACGATGGCGTGGACAGCGAGGACGAGGACGACGACAACGTCGGGGACGACCACAGTTCGACGCCATGGTCCTTCAACAGGCGCGCTTTCTCGGCCAGAGGGCCAGTCGCAAGCCAATGTTCGTCCAGGGCGTGGGCCAGCAGGAGCCCCCCCGCTCGGACCAATTTTGCGCCAGGGTCAACCTCGAGCCGGCTGTCGATCAGAACCCGCATCGGTTGGCGAATAGGCTGTCCGGTCGGCTGTCCGGTCGGCTGCCCGATCTGCGCCCCGTCACTTTCGGGCAGATCACGAACGGTAAGTTGCGGGTCATCATCGCGAACGGTGCCGATACCCGTCAAGATCGCGCAGGCCCGGGCGCGCCAGGCATGCCCATCCGCGCGTGCGGCCGCACCGGTGATCCATTGGCTACGCCCATCGGGCAAGGCCGTTCGGCCATCCAGACTCGCGGCAACCTTGAGCCGAACCCATGGCAAACCCCGGGTCATTCGTGACACAAACCCGAGATTCAACTCTCGAGCCTCGTCCTCAAGCAAACCACACCGCACCTCAATGCCGGCTTCGCGCAAACGGTCCAACCCGCGACCCGCGACCAGGGGGTTGGGGTCCTCCATCGCGACCAGTACGCGCGCCACCCCCGCATCGATCAGGGCATTCGAGCATGGAGGCGTGCGACCAAAATGCGCGCACGGCTCTAACGTGACGTAGGCCGTGCTGCCCCGAGCGTCCTGTCCGGCTGCCCGCAAAGCATGGACTTCAGCATGGGCCTCACCCGCCCGCTGATGCCAACCTTCACCGACCAAGGCTCCAGCCGCTGAGATTAAAACGCATCCGACCCGGGGGTTTGGAGTAGCCGACCTCAAGCCCTGACGAGCCAGCGCCAGCGCCCGTTCCATCCATTGCTGATCGGCGGCGCTAAACATCAAAGGCCCAAGGCCCTAACGCGAGTTGAGGTTGTCGGGTCGCACTTCCTGGATGATTTCCGCAAATTCATCCAGATGCTCGAAATTCCGATAGACCGATGCAAACCGCACATAACCCACCTTATCAAGGCGCCTGAGTTCGCGCATGACCAGCTCCCCGATCCGATCGCTCGGCGCTTCGCGGGCCCCAGAACTGATCAGTGCCTCCTCAATCCGCGAGATTGCCGCCTCAATCGATTCGGCCGACACCGGGCGTTTGCGTAGAGCCAGGGTCATCGAACTGCGCAGCTTGGTCCGGTCAAATTCGACCCGCGTTCCGTTCTTCTTGACGACGGCGGGCAGGGTCAGTTCAGCCCGCTCATAGGTCGTAAACCGCTTGTCGCAACCGGGGCAGCGTCGCCGCCTGCGCATGACATCGCCATCATCCGAAGATCGCGTCTCGGCAACCTGCGTGTCGGCAAACGCGCAAAACGGACAACGCACGTCGGTTCAAGCCGCCGGTGGCGAAAAAACCGGAAACCGCCCCGTCAGCGCGGCCACCTGAGAACGCACTCGCGCATGCACCTCGACATCCTGCGGCGAATCAAGCGTGTCGGCGACCAGATGTGCCGTTGCGACCGCCTCCTCAACACCAAACCCACGGGTCGTAATTGCGGGTGACCCCAAACGCACCCCACTGGTCACGAAAGGCTTTTCTGGATCGGTGTGATCGAGGGTCTGGGCGCGGTCGAACATAACAAATCCGGGTGGGGGATTGGCGGGGCAATAACAGCCGATTATAGGTCGTCGGCGGGTTGACTCAGATGCCCGGTATCGGCCCAGACGACCACCTCCCAAACGCCGCGCTCAAACCGCAGCACATTACGCGCTGCATTCAGGGTCTGATGCCTTCTTGGTGCATCGAGCGTGAGCCCCGCGGCGTGACGAAATGCCATATCGAGCACGCCACCGTGGGTCACCGCAATCACTCGGAGCGGCTCGTTGAGTTTCAGGGACACGAGTGAAGACGCCCCGACCCCTGTCGCGGAAGATTCCACCGCCCCCGCGATCCGATCCAGCCACGCACACACCCGGTTATTGAAACCGCCAAGGGTTTCCCCCTCCGGCGGCCCCCACGCGGGATCGCGGGCCTGCCAACGGGCCCAATCCGCTGGCCAGCGGGTCTCAATGTCGTCGTACCCCTGGCCCTCAAACAGCCCATATCGGCGCTCGCGCAACTCCGGGTCAAAGGTCAGCTCCAGACCTGTTGCCTGCGCGATCGCCGCCGCCGTTTGGGCCGCCCGGGTCTGGTCACTAGAAATCAACCGGTGAAAACGCTCAGCCTGGCACGAGCGCTGATCCTGGTTCTGACCCTGATCCTGATCCTGATCCTGATCCTGATCCTGATCATGATCCTGCCCCGGCGAATGAAGTCGCGAATGAAGTCCCGAATGACGTCGTGCGAGGGCCTGCCCAATCGCGGCCGCCTGCAACTGTCCGTTCGCATTCAGTTCAATGTCAATTGACCCCTGAATCCGTCGAATCGCGTTCCAGGCGGTCTCCCCGTGGCGGACCAACGTCAGCTCGAGCGCCCTCATGGCGTCAAGATGACGCGAGCAAAGCGCCGTTTACCGATCTGCACCACGTAAGTACCGGCCTCAAGACGCAGGGCGCGATCCTCGACCACAACCCCATCGACCTTAACGCCACGCTGCTCAATCGCCCGCTGTGCCTCCGTACCGGAGGTCACCAGTTGCGCATCGCGCAAGAGTTGCTGGACCCCAAGCGGCGCGCCGACCAATCTGACTTCCGGCAGGTCCTCGGGAATCGCATTACCCCGAAAACGCGCATTGAACGCTTCCTCAGCCTGGTCAGCCGCCGCAGGGGAATGAAATCGCGCAACGATTTCGCGGGCCAAGCGGCACTTTACATCCCGTGGGTTCAGGCCCGCGTCCACCTGGTTACGCAACTGTTCGATCGAAGCCATCGACTCGAACGAAAGCAACTCATACCAGTTCCACATCAGAACATCTGAAATCGACATCACCTTGCCAAACATTTCCCCGGGCGCATCCGTGATGCCGACCGTGTTGCCCTTGGACTTCGACATCTTGTCGGTCCCGTCAAGACCGACGAGCAATGGCATGGTCAGAATGCACTGCGGCTCCTGACCGTATTCTTTTTGCAGTTCACGACCCACCAGCAAATTGAATTTCTGGTCCGTCCCCCCGAGTTCGAGGTCCGACTGCAGCGCCACCGAGTCATAGCCCTGCATCAACGGATAGAGCAACTCGTGCACCGAGATCGGCACGCCGCCCCGGTAACGCCGAGTGAAGTCTTCCCGCTCCAGCATGCGCGCCAGCGTGTAGCGAGCGGCCAACTGGATCATGCCGCGCGCGCCCAAGGCGTCCGACCACTCCGAGTTGTAACGAATCTCGGTGCGCTGCGGATCGAGCACCAGACTGGCCTGCCGATAGTACGTAGCCGCGTTGGCTTCAATTTGCTCGCGCGTGAGCGGCGGTCGTGTGGTGTTGCGCCCCGACGGGTCGCCGATCGTCGCCGTGAAATCACCGATCAGGAAAATGACCGTGTGTCCCAGATCCTGTAGCTGGCGCATCTTATTGAGCACCACCGTATGCCCCAGATGCAAATCGGGTGCGGTCGGATCCAGACCCAGCTTGATCCGAAGCGGTTTGTGCTCGCGGGCACTACGTTCGAGCTTGCGCGCAAACTCCGATTCCACCAACAATTCGTCCGCCCCACGACGAGCCACATCCATGGCGGCCTGGACCGAATCGGGTATGGGCATTGAAGAATGCTCGATCATGATGCTCCGTGAAGTTCGAGGTTTGATGGACTAGGGTCTAGACATTCAGGCTGACGAATTGTCATTCTTCTATTCTTTTCGGCTATTATCCGCAGTCATTTGGGTTTCGCCCAATCTGAACCGTTAATTCGTTCGTCCAATTTTCGACTCAAACTTTCGACCCATCGCCTAGTGATTGAACTGACCCGTAAGCAACGTATCTCGCTGGCCGCTCTGGTCATCTGCTCGTTGGGCGCCGCGACCGCATTCTCCATTGCGCCGGCCTCGATGGGTATTGATGCGCCGAATCAAACGGCCATTGTAGAAAGTGTTGCGCTGGAGTCGACCGTCATCGGCGCGAGCGATCACGGAATTTTTCATCGTCAGGAACGCATTCAGCGGGGGGACACGCTCTCCCTGATCCTTCAGCGTTTGGGCGCTCAGGACCCGGCATTTTTGGCGTTTGCCCGGAAAGATCGGGCTGCTCGCCAGTTGCTCCAGCTTCGCCCCGGCCGCACGGTCGCCGCAGAACTTGACGGATCGGGGCAAATCCGCCGGTTCTGGGCCCTTGTTGACGGTGTCGACGGGGCTAAAGGTGCCGATGGAACGAACGAACTCGGCGGCGAAGCGAAGCTCTCTGCCGCCCGTCGGGTCTTAATCACCCGCACCGCGAGCAGCGAACAAGACAAGCCCACCTTTGTCGCCAGAGACGAGGGGGTTCAGATTGAACGCACACTCGAGATGCGCGGTTTTGAAATCCGCTCTTCCCTGTTCTCGGCGACTGACGAAGCAGGTATCCCCGATGCGGTTGCCACGCAGGTGGCTGAAATTCTTGGCGGTGACCTCGACTTCCACCGCGATTTGCGTCGCGGTGATTCAGTGCGCGTGACCTGGGAGTCCCTCAGGGTCGCGGACGGCCTGGATGCCCCTGTCGTCGGGCGCGTCCTAGCCGTCGAAATGGTCCACCAGAATCGTAAGATCCAGGCTGTCTGGTTTGACCGTGGCAACGGCCGCGGCGACTACTACAACGCGCAAGGCCGCAGCATTCGCAAAGCATTCCTGCGCTCACCGCTCGAATACTCACGGGTTTCGTCCGGCTTTTCGGAGTCCCGTCTCCACCCGATTCATCACGACTGGCGAGCCCACCGCGGGGTTGACTATGCCGCGCCCAGTGGCACCCGCGTGCGTGCTGTTGCCGACGGCGTGGTGGATGCAGTCGGGCGTAAGGGCGGATACGGCAACGTGCTCTCGATCAAGCATCCCAACAAGACCGTCTCTCTTTATGCCCACCTGAGTGGCTTCGGTCCCGGGCTGCGGCCTGGGAGCCGAATCAGCCAGGGGGATCTTGTTGGATTCGTGGGGTCGACAGGCTGGGCAACCGGGCCCCATCTGCACTACGAATTCCTAGTAGACGGGACTAATGTTGATCCATTAAAGGTCGCGCTGCCCACTTCCGCGGCCGTATCTTCGGTCGAACAAGCGCAATTTCGCAGCCAGGTCGATAAGCACATGCGCCGCATCGCCCTGCTGTCAGCGCCCCGGCTCGCCCGCTTTGAGTGACGGGACCACGTCGCTCGCTTGAGCGCGGCCCGTATATCGGGCTAATGTCTGGCACCAGTCTTGATGGTGTCGATGGCCTACTCGTTGAATTCACCGACAGGTCTCAACCCGAGCCCCTTAGCGCGTCCCCGCTCCAGCTGCATGCCATCGGCTTTTCCAGCCGTCATCTGGTCGGCACATTACGTGAGCAATTGTTTGCCCTCCAGACACCAGGCCCGGACGAGTTATCTCGGGCGGCACTTGCCGCCATTCAGTTGACCGACCTGTATGCCGAAGTCGTAGCCGAATTGATCGCGACAGCTGGTTTGCAGCCTCAAGATATCCAGGGCCTTGGCGCGCACGGTCAAACCGTTCGTCATCGTCCGGAACTCGGTTACACGCTGCAGCTACTCGCCCCGGCCCGCCTCGCCGAACAGAGCGGAATCGACGTCGTCGCTGATTTTCGGTCGGCCGACGTCGCGGCAGGTGGCCAGGGCGCGCCGCTCGTTCCCGCCTTCCATGCCGCACTTTTTGATGCGCCTGGCCGAGCCCGGGCAATCGTCAATCTGGGCGGAATCGGCAATGTGACTCGGCTCGACGGTTTGGGCGGAGTCAGCGGCCACGACACTGGGCCAGGCAACCTGCTGCTCGATGCCTGGTGCCATCGCCACACCGGTGCGGTCTTTGACGAGGACGGTGCTTGGGGAATGCAGGGCACCGTGATTCCAGATCTCCTGGCAAGGAGCCTGGCCGAGCCTTGGTTTTCGTTACCTGCTCCCCGCAGCACGGGTCGCGATCTGTTTGGGTTGCGGTGGCTCGAGGACCGCCTGAACGGTCATGAAAATCCGGTCGACGTTCAGGCGACTCTTGTCGCGCTGACCGCTGAAACCGTCCACCGCGCCTGCCTGGGCGCGGATTCGGTTTATGTCTGTGGCGGCGGAGCCCGAAACAGCGCCCTGATGCGCGCGATCCGGTCACTTTGTGCGCCAACTCCCGTCAGCACTACGGATGCGCTTGGCTTACCGGCGCACGCAGTCGAGGCGGCAGCTTTCGCGTGGCTCGCTCGTGAGCGCATGACCCAACGCGCTGCTGGAAGACCTACCGTCACCGGAGCGCGAGGCGCAAGAATTCTGGGTGCAGTCTGGCCGGCGCCGCTTTGAGTCTAAACGCGGAGGCCTGATCAGGCCGAAAACGACGAACCACAGCCACACGTCGTCGTGGCATTCGGGTTCCGGATCACGAACTGCGAACCTTCGAGGTCTTCCTTGTAGTCGATTTCGGCGCCCACGAGGTACTGATAACTCATGGCATCAATCAACAACTGAACCCCATTCTTGTCCATGACCGTGTCATCTTCATTGATGACTTCATCAAAGGTAAAGCCATACTGAAAGCCTGAACAACCTCCGCCCTGCACGAATACGCGCAGCTTGAGCGCTGGGTTGCCTTCCTCTTCAATCAAGAGGCTGACCTTGCCCGCGGCACTGTCAGTGAAAACCAGAGGCACCGGCATACCGGTGGCCGCATCCGCGATCGCGGGTTCAACGAGCGCATTCATCGCATCAAACTCCTACAGACCAAAATAAGGTTAAAGCTGAGTCTAAGGGAAACCGAGAGCCCGCGTTGACAACAAGGTCAGACATCCACGGGACTCAGGACAAACTCATCAGGGCAAAATTGGCAGTTGCGTCAGACCTGCGGTCTCTTCCAGGCCAAAAAGCAGGTTCATGACCTGCACCGCCTGACCTGCGGCCCCTTTGACCAAATTATCTTCGACGACCAGCACGATCAGCAAATCCGTACCGGCTGGGCGGTACACCGCGATCCGAACCATATTGGACGCGCGCACCGAGCGGGTCTCGGGCGTCGACCCGGATGGCATGACATCCACAAACGGCTCATGAGCGAATCGCGCCTCGTAAAGCGCCTGAAAATCGACCTCACGGGCTGTTGGCAGGACCCGCGCGTACAGCGTGGAATGAATCCCGCGGATCATCGGTACGAGATGCGGAACAAATTGAATCTGCACCGAGCGCCCGGCAATCGCAGTCAAGCCTTGCGTGATCTCAGGCGCATGTCGGTGCCCCGCAACCCCATAGGCCTTAAAATTATCGGCGGCCTCGGCAAGCAAGGTACCAACCTCAGCCTTACGGCCAGCCCCAGAGACGCCCGAGGCGCAATTGGCGATCAGAGTCTGGCAATCGACCAGGCCAGCCTCGAGAACCGGCAACAAACCCAATTGAACCGATGTTGGGTAACAACCTGGCAAACCCACCAAGCGCGCGGTTCGAATCGCCTCTCGATTGACTTCCGGGAGACCGTACACAGCCTCATCCAACAGACCGGGCTCGGTGTGCGCCATGCCGTACCATTGCGCAAACACCGCGGAGTCCTTTAGGCGGAAGTCAGCTGCAAGGTCGATCACCTTGACCCCAGCCTCTAATAACACGGGCGCCTGCGCCATCGCGACCCCATGCGGCGTGGCAAAGAAAACCACATCACAAGCCTGGAGTGCGCCATCATCGGGCGCAGAAAACGTCAGATCCGCTATACGGGGATGCCCTCGAAGGTTCGGGAACAACGTCGCAACCGGCAGGCCGGCCTCGGTACGGGACGTGATCGCGCGAAGCTCTGCTTGAGGGTGTTGCGCCAACAGACGCAGCAACTCGACCCCGGTATATCCCGTGCCGCCAACGATACCAATTCGGATCAAGGCGGCCGAGATTAACGTTTGGAGAACTGCTTCCGACGGCGCGCCTTGCGGAAACCGACTTTTTTCCGTTCGACTTCACGCGCGTCACGCGTTACCAAGCCCGCCGCTGAGAGCTGCGGTTTGAGCGTTGCGTCGTAATCGATCAACGCCCGGGTAATGCCGTGACGAACCGCGCCTGCCTGACCAGATTCACCACCACCATGCACGTTAATCTGAATATCAAACAAATTCAGGTTACCGGTCAGCTCGAGTGGCTGACGAGCCACCATCCGACCGGTCTCGCGGGCGAAGTATTCGTCAATCGGCTTACCGTTGACAACGATCCGACCGCTGCCTTTTTTCATGAAGACGCGGGCCACTGAAGTCTTGCGGCGGCCGGTGCCGTAATTTTTATCACCAATCATGAAGATGCGTCCCGTCAGATCTCAAGCGCTTGCGGCTGCTGTGCGGCATGCGGATGATCACCTTCGGCATACACCTTAAGTTTCTTGATCATTGCATAGCCCAGCGGGCCCTTTGGCAACATGCCTTTCACCGCTTTTTCGAGCGCGCGACCGGGGAAGCGGGCCTGCATGTTGGTGAAATTAGTTTCGGAAATACCGCCTGGATAGCCACTGTGCCGGTAGTACTTTTTATCAAGCGCCTTGTTGCCTGTCACGCGGATCTGAGCCGCGTTAACGACGACAATGAAATCACCCGTGTCCACGTGCGGGGTGAATTCTGGCTTGTGCTTGCCTCGCAGCCGGTGCGCGATCTCTGCCGCTAGGCGCCCAAGCACCTTGTCTGCCGCATCAACGACAAACCAGTCGCGCCGGACTTCATGGGATTTAGCCGAAAAGGTTTTCATTGATCGAAAACTTTAAACTTTGAAGTGAGCCGGAAAGTATATCGGGGTCTTTAGCCATGAGTCAAATAGTGGCACCTCAGGGTGCCGGAGTAGGTGCCGCGGTGGGTCCCGCAGAAGGCGCCAATGGCTGCCAGGTCTCGTCGTCAATGATCTCGACCGACCGGGTGATCTTTGCAGTCTTCTCCAACATGACCGACGCCGAACAATACTTCTCATGCGAGACCTGGACGGCGCGCTCGACGACGTTGGGGCGCAAACGGCGTCCCCGAATCGTGAAGTGCACGTTGATGGCCGTGAAGACCTTAGGGTCGGTGGGCGCCCGTTCGGCCTCGAGCCGGACATCGCACCCTCGAACGTCCATTCCGCTGCGTTTCAAAATCAATACCACGTCGTAAGCGGTGCAGGCACCCGTCCCTGCCAGGATCATTTCCATCGGCCGCGGCCCAAGATTGCGCCCACCCCCCTCGACTGCGCCGTCCATGACCATGGCATGACCGCTGCCAGTTTCGGCCACAAAGCTCATCCCACTGGGACCGCCCCAGCGCACGTGACATTCCATTCTGGTCCTCGTTATTCAGTTATTTGAGTCCAATCCGCACCGCAACAAATCTCGCGCCCAGATAGCCCAAAACCCAAAGCAGGCCGTCAAAAAACCGGTTCTTGCGTTGCAGCAAATCCCGCGCTATAGTTTGACGCATGGGCTCGTGCTTCGAGTCCCCCAGTGTCTCCTCCACCCTCCTCAACAGGTGGATTCAACCCGAGGTTAACCCCTCGGGTTTTTTTTGGCCTCGTTTTGCCTGATTAAACGTAGTAGGCAGTCTTGGTCATCACTTGAGCGACAGCACGCATGGCAGTCGCGACGGGCGCTGGCGGGGGCACAGCCCCCTGGTCATCCGCATCGCGTGCGTGTCGAGCCTCGTCGATTCGCATCTGAGCCACGATTGCCCGAGACTTTAGGTCCTCAGGGGGTAATTGATCCAGATGGCCCGCCAGGTGCTGCTCGACCTGGCGCTCGGTTTCCGACAAAAAGCCGAGGCTAACCGGATCGCCCAAGCGAGAGGCAACCGCCCCCATCACAAAGGCCCCCGCAAACCACAAGGGGTTCAGCAGCGACGGGCGCGCACCTAGCTGGTTAATCCGATCGCGAGTCCAGGCTAGATGGTCGCCTTCTTCGTGCGCCGAGCGGTTAAGAAGTTGCCGTACAGCGGGGTCCCGGGCAAATAGCGCCTGCCCCTCATAGAGCGCCTGAGCACAAACCTCACCAACATGATTGACCCGCATCAGCGCACCCGCATGCCGGCGCGCCTCGGGGGAGAGTTCGGCGGCATCGCGTAACCCTTCCGCAGGACTCGGGCGCGACGCAAGCGGCTGTCCGCCCACGGTTGCCAACGCCCGCCCTATCACCGCCAAAACCTGATCGATTCCACTGGCCTGTCGCATCCGCCACTCCGTCCATTGTTCGCGCTGAATCCACCGCATGAGAGCCCGCAGTCTGCCCCGTCCTGGCTGCAACTCCTGGCCGGCTTTGTGGCTCAAGAAAGACAAGGTTCTGCCAACTGGTCCACAAGGTCGGTAATGCCCGGGGTCGGGCATGACTGCGGCTTCAGACTGCTGATCGCAAGCGTAGCACTGCAACCGACTGAAGCAGCACAACCGATCCAACCTCTCTGGAGATCCAATGGCATGAAGCAGTCAAACAAAGCAGGTCCCCTCAAAGCAGGCTCCCTCGCCGTCGCAGCAATCAGCGGCCTCCTCGCCTCGCCGCTGAGCGCTCATGCGCAATCCAGCCTCAACCTCTACGGACTGATTGATACGGGCGTCAGTTGGGTTAGCACGGGTACCGATCGCTCAGGCATTCTTTCGACGGGCGTCGCCTCGACAAGTCGGCTCGGATTTCGTGGCGCCGAAGACCTCGGCAACGGCCTTCGGGCGGTCTTTGACCTCGAATCCGGCTTTAACAGCGACACCGGCGGCCAACGAGGGGGACCAGCCGACCGGTTCTTCGATCGAATCGCTACGGTCGGGCTATCCGGAGATTTTGGCCAAATCCGCCTCGGACGTGACACCACACCCACCTACAACGCTGCCGGCCTAAATGACCTTCTGGGCCACGGCTACTGGGGCAACACACAAGGGTTTGGCTACACAACCGTCCGCGTCGACAATGCGGTCTTCTACCGATCCCCAGTCGTCCAGGGCTTCAGCGGCGAAGTGGCCGGAAGTTTTGGGGGCGCTTCCTCGACGGGGACCTCCGCCAGCGTCGCCGGTGGCTCGCAGGTCACCGAAAGCCTCACCGCGGCCGACCGCCTCGGGCGTTACTACGGCGGCCGCCTGGCCTACGAAATGGGGCCTCTTAAAGCAAATGGGGCCTATGGCCAAGTGGACATCACCCCTGGCGTACGCGTGCGTGAGGTCGTTGCTGGCGCTTCGTACGATTTCGGGATGATCAAGGCGGGGGTTGGCTACTACCGGGCGCATCCGACCGGAGCCGACCGCCTGCGCGGCGTCAACGTCGGCGCCAGCATGAAGGTCGGCACGGGGACCCTTCTCGCCCAGTTCTATCAGATCAAATTGGACAGCGCCACGAACGCCCCACGCGCCAACACCTTCGGGCTTGCCTATAACTATCCGGTCTCGCGCCGAACGTCTTTATACGCATCGGTGGGTGCCTTGCACAACAACGGTTCCGCCGCATTCAATCTGCGATCAGCGAGCGAAACCCTGGTGCCAAGCACCATAGGCGAAAATCCGCGAGCACTCTCACTGGGGTTGCGGCACGTGTTCTAAGCCCCTGCTGGGGAAGCTCCAGTTGGGCCCTCGTTGGTAAAAAGCGACATTTCTCCGGTTCTACTTGGTCGGGTTGGTGCAATTGATCACAATCTAAGCACCTTCCCGAGCCCGGCTTGGGAGGAGATGCGCCAGTGCAGCGTGGCATTCCGCTACGTCCCTGGCACTCATCACTCTAGACATAGCAGGGACCATCATGAAGAAATCGCTAATCGCGCTGGCCGTCGTGGCTGCGCTTCCTGGTGTCGCGTTGGCTCAATCCAGCGTGACCATCTCCGGCAACATCAAAACCGGTATCACCCGGTTCTCGACCGATTCCGTCACAGGCGTTGGCAAGATCAAGGACACCGCCATGTCGGACGGTTCCTCGCGCATCATTCTGAGCGGCACGGAAGATCTGGGCGGCGGCATGGCTGCTATTTTCCAGGTTGACAACCGCTTCAACGGTAACGACGGCACTAGCGGCGGCGGTTACGGCGTCACCCCACAGGGTCTGCTCGCAGGCGGCAACACCTTCGTTGGCGTTAAGGGTGGTTTCGGTGAAATTCGCTTCGGCAACCTTGACACCCATTACGGCAAAGGTCTTGACGAGTTCGGCGCACGCGCCACTTCGTTGGGTGCTTCGTCGACCTCGCTGCTCGATTACATCGGCGCGGCCCCAATCGCTGTGACCTCGCGGACCAAGAACGTTATCCGCTACAGCACGCCAGTGATGTCGGGCTTCAGCGCCCAGATCGATTATTCGACCGCTCCTTTCGCCATTGAAGGCGGCACTGCTTACCAGACCTCGACGACGCTGACCACGATCAACCCTGGTAAGGGTCAGGCCAGCCACGCCGAAATTAACTATCGGCAAGGCCCGATTTACGCCGGGATCAGCATTTGGGATGCCAAAGTTGAAAACGTCACTGGCGCGGCCACAGCGAACCTGACCTCGGGTGCCCTGGGCACAACGATCGCCGCTCTTGGCGCGACCGCTAAGAGTGGAGAAGAGTCGATGAAGTTCTACGGCAGCTACGATCTGGGCATCGCCAAGATCGGCGCTCAGTACGACGACTCGAAGCTGAAGTTCGGCTCTGCTGCAGACCAGAAGCGTAAGGCATCCCACATTGCAGTCACTGCACCCGTGGGCCCAGGCGCTGTGTTGTTCCAGTACACGAAGGCTCAAGGGATCAGTGGTCAGAGCAATACCGGCGCGACCCAGGTTTCGATCGGTTATGACTACAGCCTTTCGAAGCGGACGTCCGTTGGGGTGAACTACTCCAAAATCAACAACGAAACCGCCGCCACGTACCAGTTCTTTACGGGCACAGCCCTACAGAACTCTCCTGCAACGAGCAGGGGTACCGACACGTCGATGTTCTATGCTGGTGTTCGCCACGCATTCTGATCAAAGCACCGGCGAGAGCCGGTTGCCTGGTTAGAGCTAAAACGCCGGGGAAACCTGGCGTTTTTTTTCGCCCCAAGAAAGCTTTGAGGCATGGTCCCGATCGCGAGGCGGTCCTAGCAGGAGCATAGATTGCGTTTGGATTTGCGTCTCAGTGTGTACTGCGACACTTCTCCAAAGGACATGCACCATGATGCGACCTCTTCAGCCCCTCCAAACTGTCCGGCCTTTCCTCGGTTCGGATGCCCTTGCATGCACTACAGCGCCACACGTCTCAGCGCAATTTCAGCGTGCGCGCGGCGCGATGTTTCTGGGCCTCTCCGCTGCCCTGCTCATGGCGCTGTTTACGACTCAAACAAGGGCTCAATCGACTTACCCCCCCATGGAAGCCAGCACTGACGTTGCCCAGGCCGCTCAGGGGCCAACCGCTCAACCACGATTTTCGCCACGCACGCTGACATCACCCGAGCAGAGCCAGTCCGACCGAGGTCAAGAATACGCCTCGCTTGACGAGCGTATCGAGTCCGTGGTTCGCCGCACCCTAGCAGCCCAGCAACGAGCTGAGGCGGCTGAACGCGAACGGATGAACATGGAGCGTGCAAACACAGCCAACGAGTACCCCGTTCCGCTTAATCTGGAATAGGCTCGCTAGGGCGGGGGTGTTGACGGCGCTGGGGTATTAACGCAACTGCGGTATCAACGGCGTCGGGCGTTCAGGTCGTCTCTACGGCGCGCAACTCACGCCTGAGGATCTTGCCCACGTTCGTTTTCGGCAGCTCAGTTCGGAACTCGACCAGTTTGGGCCGCTTATAACCCGTGAGGCCCTTCGCGCACCAATCGAGCACTTCCTGCTGGGTCACGGCCGGATCCCGCCTGACGACAAAAACCTTTACTGTCTCACCAGCGGCGCCGTCGGGTACGCCAACCGCCGCGCATTCCAGCACACCTGGATGTGCGGCAACCACCTCCTCGACCTCATTCGGATAGACATTGAAGCCCGACACCAAAATCATGTCCTTTTTGCGGTCGACCACCTTGAAATACCCGCGCTCGTCCACGACCCCGACATCGCCGGTCCGAAAGAACCCATCCGACGTCATCACGCGGGCTGTCTCCTCGGGTCGATTCCAGTACCCCGCCATGACCTGCGGGCCACGAATTGCGATCTCGCCACGCTCCCCGATCGGGAGTTCATTCCCCTCATCGTCCAGGATGCACGCTTCGGTCGAGGGAATAGGCATACCGATGGTTCCGCTATAGGCATCCGCATCGCTCGGATTGCAAACGGCTGAGGGCGATGTTTCCGACAATCCATAACCCTCGCAAATCGGACATCCCGTAATTTGCAACCAACGATCGGCAACCGCTTGCTGTACCGCCATGCCACCCCCATTGGATACCCGCAAATCTGAATGGTCGAGGCTCGCAAAGTCCGGATGATTGGCAAGCGCGTTATACAAAGTATTGACCGCGGGAAAGACAGTGGGCCTAACCTTCGCAAGCTCCGAAATCAGTCCCGGCAGGTCGCGGGGGTTTGGAATCAGCAGATTGAGTGAGCCCGTACGGGCACCCAAGAGCGAACAAACCGTGAGCGCGAAGATGTGATAAAGCGGCAGCGCACACACAATTGTCATTTGTTCCGGCGGCGGTGGCATCCGCGGATTATGCAAGGCTGGTTGCATCCAGGCTTCGGACTGCAGCAGGTTCGCAATGATGTTGCGATGCGTCAGCATGGCCCCCTTTGACAACCCCGTCGTGCCGCCGGTGTACTGCAAAAAAGCAATATCGTGGCGCTCGACCGCGACGGGACTCAAGCGCGACGCGGCGCCAAGACGCAGCACTTCATTAAAGCCCATGGCGTTGGGCAACTGAAAGGCGGGCACCATTTTCTTGACATGGCGCACCACCAAATTCACCAGCGCGCCTTTGACCAACCCAAGTCGATCCCCCATCGTCGTCATCACGACGTGCCGAACCCGCGTCCGCACGATCACCTGCTCGAGCGTGCTGGCGAAATTTTCCAGCACGACGATGGCTTCAGCGCCGCTATCGTTTAACTGATGTTCGAGTTCGCGTGGCGTATATAGCGGGTTGACGTTGACCACGGTGCAGCCCGCACGCAGGGCCCCAGCCATCGCAATCGGAAACTGCAGTACATTGGGCATCATCAGGGCGACCCTCTGGCCCTTGCCCAAACCCTGTGACTGCAACCAGGCAGCAAACGCCAGCGATGTCTGATCGAGCTCCTCGAAGGTCATGATCCGATCCATGCACCGATAGGCCGGCCGCTTGGCATATCGAGCAAATGCCTCGTCCAGCATCGCGACCACCGATGTGTACTGATCGGGGTCGATGTCTGCCGGCACACCCGCCGGGTAATGCTTCAACCAGAAGCGTTCCATGATTTCTCCTCAAAGCCTTGGGGCGATCATAGCGTGCGAACGTCACAGAACGATGAAGGATCGAAAAGGGGTTTTCCCGGGTTGAGCCGAGCGTCCATGGCCACAGTCGCCAAATTCCCCAAATTCGCCAAAGTCGCCCGCCGGGTCGCCCGGGACTCCTTGGCAAGGACCCGTACCCGATCGAAAAACGGGACCAAAGGCCTTGTCCCAGCCGGATCGGCATCACGCAACATGGCCAGGAAACCGGGAACCAACTCGTCATAAGTGCCTACCGCGGCCAACTGGGCATTGTTGGGTGGCTTCGCAAAAAAACGGTCGTAGCCTGAGTAGCCGCCCCAAGGCCCATTACGCAAGGTTTGATAGGCCCTCTGCAGCTGGCATTGCAGCACGCGCTTGCCCTCGCGCTTTTGGGCCTCGAGCTGCTCGCTCCGGTAGAGCGCGTCCAAGCTGGAGCGCGCCGCACGCAGTAAAGTCAGAAAGTCCTGCCGCCGCCCGGCATAGAGTGCATAGCGCTCGCGGGTCGCTGAATCGCGGGTCGCAAGCCATCGCTCGACGCCAGCCACCTCGACCGCGGTCGCAAACGATTCGTTGAACATCGAGTCATCGTCGACGTAGACCACCTGATGGGCGAGTTCATGAAATACCAATCGGGCGAGCTCTCCATCCGGCAAACCGATGAAGGTATTGAGTACCGGATCGGGTGTAAACCCTAGCGTTGAATACGCAGGGACGCCGCCGACGTGGACCTCCCGTCCATCTACAGCCAGCCGGTCCGCGAATTGACGAGCTTGCGCCTGGTCATAATAACCACGATAACTGATACAGCCCACCACCGGGAAACACCAGGTATCCAGCTGCAAAGACAATTCTGGCGCCGCGAACACATTCCAGACCGCATAAGGACGCTTGAGGTCGGCATAACTGCGATAGCTCCGGTTATCGGGCAGACCAAGCTCTTTTGAAGCGAAGCTGCGAATGTCCTGCACCAAGAGCAAGCGATCGCGCAGTGCCGGGCCAGTGGCCGGGTCGTCCAGCCATTCCTGCAGGGGCCTCGCCTCAGCCAACACATGCAAATGGCCGCGCAGCGCCTGCCAGCCGTAGCCGACCGGCTCCGAGAGGCGGGTGGGAGCACACGCACTCAGGGTGGTCAGAATCGCCAATAAAAAGAAGCTGCGCACGTTACCTAGGCCACAAAATCAGCCGAACAATTCGCTGTGCGAGCCGAGTCGAACCAAAATCAACAACTCCGAGCCGACCTTCCGGTAAATCAATAACAGGTCAGGTTTTAGGTGACATTCTCGGTGGTCGACCCAATCACCGTTCAAATCGTGGTCGCGAAAACGTGACGGAAGAGCCTGGTCCAAGGCCAGAGCCCTGAGCGCGGGAACCAACACCGCATCGAGAATCCTTCGATGGGGCCCCTTTACCTCGCGCTTGTAGTCTCGCTTGAAACAACCAGGACGTTCAATCGTCCGCACGTAGATCGGCCATGAGCTCATCCACGGTGGCAAATTGCTTGACCTCTCCTGCCTTGACCTCAGTCAATGCCTGAAGACTTGTGACACTAGGCGCTTTGACCTCGAAGGGCAAACGGCGTTCGTCCGCAACGCGCAACATCAGAAGTCGGATTGCATCAGAAATGGACAGCCCCATGGCTTCTAAAGCATCTGCCGCCCGCTCCTTGGTGGCGGTATCGATTCGGGCACGAACGTAAGTGTCAGCGGTGGCCATCGGGGGATGCTAAAGAATGGAGCCTCAAATTGTAGTCGCAAATGAACTACGAAGCAAGATCGTAAGGCGCACGTCACCTAGGCCAGGGCTTCGACTTCAACCCGACAGTCGTAGAACGTCGCGCCGGCCCCGCCCTCCGTAAGGCGCTGACTCGTCACCGCATTCACGTTGCGCCCGGGTCCGCCCTGAATACCCGGCGCATCGCGATGCCACCAGATCGAGGGCGCTACCGCCACCCCGCGGCGAGCACGTTCGGTGACCCGCAATCGCGCGGCAAATGCGCCGCGATCATTAAAGACCTTCACAAGTGCTCCTTCGACCAACCCGCGTTGGGTCGCATCGGCAGGGTGCAGTAAACATTCCGGCTCGCCCTCGCGTGCGCGAATGGAGGTCACGTTCACAAAGGTCGTGTTCAGAAAATTCCGCGCGGGCGGCGAAATCAACTGGAGCGGGTAAAGCGCCGAGCGCTCAGGGTCAACCTCTGCCGATTCCCAGGGCGGTTGCCAGTCTGGGACGGGGTCACGGCCCTGCACACTCAAGGCTGAGTCGACCAACTGGACTCGTCCGGACGCGGTCGGAAATCCCCCATTCGCCAGGGGGTTGACCTTAGGATCCATGGTCAATGGCGCCCACCCGCGCTCTAACAAATCCTCCCAGGTCACACCCGCAAGGCGCGGATGCGACCAGTCGAGCGCACTGCGTGCCACCGTCTGGTCATCGTCAAACAGCGCTGGTTCGGTCAGGCCCATCGCACGAGCGAGGCGCCTAAAAATCTCGCTGTTTGGCAGGGCATCGCCAATTGGCGAAATGGCTGGATGATTGACTACCAACGAGGTATGGCCATAGCTCTTGTGCAGATCAAAATGCTCCATCTGCGTGGTAGCGGGCAACACCCAATCGGCCCAGTCTGCGGTATCCGTTTGAAAATGCTCAAGCACCACCGTGAACAAGTCTTCGCGGGCAAATCCCCGAATGACCGATTCGGAATCGGGCGCTACCGCTACCGGGTTGGCGTTCCAGACGACGATGGCTTCAACGGGAATCGAGGTCGAACTGTCTGAGGTTGAACTGCCTGAGGTTGAACCCACTGAAGTCGAAGCACCGGCATTTTCCAAAGGAATCGCCAGCGCCTCACCAATCGCAGACATGTTGACCGAGCGGGGCAGACGATCGGGCCAACCGGGCATCAGATCAGGCCGCTGCCAGCCAGTCACATCCACTGGGAACCAGCCCGAGGACGATAACAATATGCCACCCGCCGCATCGCGCCAGGCCCCTGTAAGTGCCGGCAAGGCCGCAATCGCCCGCACTGCATCAGCGCCCCCACGCGCCCGCTGCACGCCATAATTCACTCGAATCGCGGCGGGCCGTACGGACCCCCACTGGCGTGCCAACCAGACGATGTCCGCCTCAGCAACCCCACAGATCTCAGCCGCGCGGGCCGCAGGCCATTGCATTGCCCGCTCGGTGAGCGCCTCGAAACCCTCCGTGTGCTGTTCGATCCAATCGCGATCCAACAGATCCTCGGTAATCAGCACGTTGATCAGCGCCAGCGCCAATGCGGCGTCGGTGCCCGGGCGCAACGCCAGCCAACGGTCACATTTTTGAGCTGAATCCGATTCGAACGGATCAATCGCGACCACCACTGCGCCCTTACGTTTGGCGGTCTGAATCCGCCGCCACAAATGAACGCTCGAGGTCACCGGATTAGTGCCCCAGAGCAGGATCAGTTTCGAATGTTCAAACTGCTCGACCGCCATTCCAATCGACTTGCCATGCACCGATGCCAGGCCATTACTGCCGGCAGCGGAGCAAATAGTCGCATCAAGTCGTGATGCGCCGAGCGCATGAAAAAACCGCTGGGCCAGTCCGTCGCCCTGAACGAATCCCATTGTCCCGGCATAGCTATACGGCACGATTCGCTGAGGGTCCCGTGCCGCAATTTGGTTAAGCCGCTGGCCAATTTCGGCCATTGCCACTGCCCAGGAAACCGGCTCAAACTGCCCCGAGCCCTTAGGCCCGACTCGACGCAGAGGCTGGGTCAGGCGATCCGGATGATGGGTCCGTTCCGCATATCGAGCCACCTTCGTGCACAAAACGCCGTCCGTCGCCGGATGATCGGGGTCCCCCTCAACCCGAATGACGCGGTTGCCGCTCACCGTCACCCGCAACGCGCAGGTGTCCGGGCAATCATGTGGGCAAGCCGCGCGAACCGTACGTTCCTGTTCTGTGGTTGTCATCTGAGTATCCGATCCAGAATGAGTGCTGTTCAGTCGAGTGCTATATTGAACCGCTCAAGCTGAAACGCAAAAGCATCGGTGAGGTATCCCCGTGAATCTGATTGAACCCGCGCTGCAGTGGCAGCCCGAATTCCAGGCAATCCGCCGAGACCTGCACGCACACCCTGAGCTCAAGTTTCAGGAGGTCCGTACCGCCGATGTGGTCGCATCCAAGTTGCGCGAATGGGGCTACGCGGTCGACTGTGGCTTGGCGGGCACCGGTGTTGTCGCGAGCCTTAAAGTCGGCGATTCGCCTCGGGCCATCGGCTTACGTGCTGACATGGACGCCCTGCCGCTCCAGGAAATCAATACGTTCGGGCATCGGTCAGTCTTCGACGGCCGTATGCATGCGTGCGGCCATGATGGTCACACTGCCATGCTCTTGGCGGCCGCCAAAGTGCTGATGCAACGCAAACAATTTGACGGCACCGTGCATCTGATTTTTCAGCCAGCCGAGGAGGGCGGCGGGGGTGCCCGGCGCATGATCCAGGAAGGGCTGTTCAAGCGATTCCCCTGCGATGCCGTCTTTGGTCTGCATAACTGGCCCGGTACCGCAGCCGGTACCTTTGGAGTTACCCCCGGCCCGATGATGGCCTCATCTAATGAGTTCGAGATTCATGTTCGAGGCAAAGGAGCACACGCCGCGCTCCCGCATCTCGGTGTTGATCCGGTCATGATCGCAGTCGCAATTGCCCAGAACCTGCAAACGATCGTGAGTCGGAACCGCAAACCGATCGATGCCGCTGTCTTGTCCATCACCAAAATCAATGCGGGCAGCGCATTCAATATCATTCCCGACGACGCCCGCATGGCCGGCACAGTCCGCACCTTTTCGGTGGAGGTCCTCGATCTGATTGAAGCGCGGATGCGCGAGATCATTGAACACACCGCCAAAGCGCTCGGCGGCAGCGCGAGTTTGTCGTTCCAACGCAATTACCCGCCAACCATCAACGATCCCAAGATGGCAGCTTTTTGCGCCGATGTGATGACCGAAATCGTTGGGGCGGACAACGTCAACCGCGCAATTGAACCGACGATGGGCGCCGAAGACTTCTCCTACATGCTGCTGGAGAAGCCCGGGTCTTATGCCTTTATCGGTAACGGCGAAGGCGGGCATCGAGAGATGGGCCATGGCGCCGGCCCCTGTACATTGCACAACCCAAGTTATGACTTTAACGACGACATCATCCCCATCGGAGCCACCTACTGGGTCCGACTCGCGGAGCGCTTTCTTGCAGCCTGAAGCAATTGTGCTGCGAAAAAAGGTTCAGCCGAGTCGAACGCCGACCGGAGAATGGACCGTCGAGCAGGTTCAAGTACTGCTCGAAAAACCTTTTCTGGATCTCGTCCATGAGGCCCAAACTGTTCATCGTCAGCACTGGCCCAATGGCGATATTGAACTCGCAACCCTGCTCTCGATCAAAACGGGCGGCTGCCCCGAGAACTGTGGCTATTGCCCTCAATCCGTCCAGTTTGATACTGGCGTCAAAGCAGAAAAGCTTCTAGCGGTCGACGAAGTGCTGCGCGCGGCCCAAGCCGCGAAAGATGCAGGCGCTAGTCGTTTTTGCATGGGCGCAGCCTGGCGCTCACCGAAAGACCGCGACATCGCCCAAGTCTCTACCCTGGTTGCAGCCGTCAAAGGTCTTGGACTCGAGACTTGCGCGACACTCGGAATGCTCGAGCCACATCAAGCCGCCGAACTGCGACAAGCCGGCCTGGATTATTACAACCACAACCTCGACACCTCGCCCGACTACTACCCCGCGATCGTCGATACCCGCACCTATCAAGACCGACTGGACACGCTGACTCATGTGCGCGCGGCCGGTATCCAGGTCTGCTGTGGCGGAATTATCGGAATGGGCGAAACCGTCGCCCATCGGGCCGGCCTACTGGCAGAGCTCGCAAATCTTTCGCCCTACCCCGAATCGGTTCCGATCAACAGTCTCGTTCGAGTCCCCGGTACGCCGCTCGGCGATTCCGACCCGATTGACCCGATTGATTTCGTTCGAGTGATCGCCGTGGCCCGCATCCTGATGCCCAAAGCGCGGGTACGATTATCAGCGGGGCGCAAAGAACTCGGCGAAGCCGTCGAAGCGCTTTGTTTTGTTGCAGGTGCTAATTCAATCTTTTACGGCGACAAGCTGCTGGTTACGGGGAACCCGGATACCGACGCAGACCGAAGCCTGATTCAAAAACTGGGATTAACGACCACCGGTGCCAATGCGGGAACGACAGCGATGCCCTCTCCCAAAGGACAGCCAGCGTAGCTTTTCGGCTACAATGGGGCGTGTATGAGTTGCAACACTACGGTACCAGTGACGGGGGTGACTCGTTCGGCCGCGCGCTCGACCAAATCAGAGATAAGCAAGCCCGTGCTCGAGTAGCCGCTCGGCTCATACGGCTTCAAAATGGTAATTTCGGCGACTGCCGTCCCGTTGGCGGCGGAGTTTGGGAACTGAAAATCGACTGGGGTACTGGCTACCGTGTCTATTACGCCATTGATGGCAGACATGTCGTGCTGCTCTTAGAGACTGGAGATAAGCGCACCCAAGCCGACGACATTCTTAGAGCCATTGCACGGTGGAGCGAATGGCAGGGCAGGAGAAAACCATGAATACGGCGGAGAAACACGACGACTGGCTGTTCGAGCGACTGAAAGACGCTGAGTTTGCAGCCGAGTATATAAATGCTGCGAGCGAAGACGACGATCCAAAAACTTATTTAACGGCGCTTAGAAAGGTCGTCGAAGCCCGTGGCGGTATGGCACTCGTTGCAGAGCGAGCCCACCTATCGCGTGAAACCCTGTACCGAACGCTCTCCGCGCGTGGAAATCCCAGAATCAAGACCCTGAGTGCTGTGCTTAAAGCGACTGGCCTGAGAATCGGTGTGTCTGCTTATTGACCAAAAACAGTCTGACAACTTATAAAAAAAGGGAGCCCCAACTGGGACTCCCTTTTTCTTTGTGAGTTGCCTGACGATGTCCTACTTTCACGAGCGAAGTGCTCACTATCATCGGCGCTGAGTCGTTTCACGGTCCTGTTCGGGATGGGAAGGGGTGGTTCCAACTCGCTATGGTCATCAGGCGAAAGCGGTCGGCCATCGCACTCGGCGATAGCCATCGGAAGAAGTTATTTGGTATTTGGGTTGCGATTGCTTCGCAAACGATGCGGACAAAACCATGCACTTGGTTTGGCAAGGTTATAGGGTCAAGCCTCACGGGCAATTAGTACTGGTTAGCTTAACGTGTTACCACGCTTCCACACCCAGCCTATCAACGTCCTGGTCTCGAACGACCCTTTAGGGGGATCAAGTCCCCGGGAGATCTCATCTTCAGGCAAGTTTCCCGCTTAGATGCTTTCAGCGGTTATCTCTTCCCCACATAGCTACCCTGCGATGCCACTGGCGTGACAACAGGTACACCAGAGGTGAGTCCACTCCGGTCCTCTCGTACTAGGAGCAGCCCCCGTCAAATCTCCAACGCCCACGGCAGATAGGGACCAAACTGTCTCACGACGTTTTAAACCCAGCTCACGTACCTCTTTAAATGGCGAA
>Ga0114979_10000193_pt1 | contig 39946 bp, 52 predicted proteins | sample S_140625_EF_Meta_FD_87315 | JGI IMG/M metagenome (GOLD analysis project Ga0114979, IMG submission 87315) | Freshwater microbial communities from Lake Simoncouche, Canada to study carbon cycling - S_140625_EF_MetaG | ecosystem: Environmental > Aquatic > Freshwater > Lake | place: Lake...
CAACATTATACCAAACGCCTGTGACTAAAGTAGTAGTACCCGTTATTCTTGTCGCACCCTGCCAGTATAGGATCACCTTTGAACCAACAACGGCCACATCGGGAATTGCAAGATTGCCTAATAAAATGCCCAATGGTCTCATATCAATTATTTGCTGAGTCCCTGCAACGGATGAAAACTTCACCCAAATGGAACAAGTAAAACCACCGCTTCCAAAATTAAAGATGGAATTGGTAGCCGTTGAAACACTTTTATTTGTTACAAAAATAAACCCTCCACCATTAAGGGGCGTATAGGTGGGCGTGTTTACAAGAGTACCTGTTTGGGAGTTACCAGATAAATCGAAAACAGAAGAACCAGAACCAGGGTAACAAGTGGTGTTCCCGAAATCCCAATAAACCTTTCGATCTGGAATGATCGTAAACGCATTGTTATTCTCCCCTGTTTTTGAACCAAGCCCTACGGCTTGATTGCCTATCCCTGAAATCATTGAATACCCCATTAGTTTGAATTTACGAGTTGATTTTGTAGAACGGTCAAAGTGTTTCCTGCTGCACTAAGATTCGCATCAAGATCAATTACTAATGTTCCTGTGGTTGCAATTCCTGAGGATGTCGTAGTTGATGAAATCAAAACGGTTCTGTTTACGAGTAAAGTTCCTCCTGAAAGGATTCGCATATCGCAACGAAAAGCCGCAGTACCTGCTGCACCAATGGCCGTACAAAGGATGGTATACTCAACCGTGATCGGTTCGGCAGACATACTTATGGTGTAAGTAATTGCTCCACTATCGCATATTGTAACCCCACCTAGTCTAACCCTGAAGGCAATCGTTCCCGCATTGACTCCCGTAGCAAGAGTACCCGACATTTTACCCGTTATGACCTTACCAACTCCGAAAAATAATGCAGGTAATGTTGCACTACCGTTCAGGGTTCCTGTAAGGGTAGATGTTGCACCAGTTCCGGTAATAGTTACCGTTGTGATTTGCGAAATGATCCCCAAAGACTGGATTTCTCCACCTCTGGTTATATTTCCTGCCGCATCCACATTCAAGGCAGCCGCAGCAGACGATCCTGTAAGACTTGAATTTATAGCTGCTGTTAAAATTGGCGTTGCTATCGTGCCTTTGTAAAGGATAAGATTCGGAACGGATGACACGTTCTGATAGGTCAGCATTCCATCGGTGGTTCCTGTAAAAGTAGCCGATGAAGGCGTAAGTGTAAAGTGTGGAACAGTTGCCGTACCTGCACCTAAGGCTAATCTTGCCGAGATGGTCGTACCAAATCCAATCCCTAATCTGGCATTTGTGTTATCCCAGAAGAAGGTTGAGTTCGCTTGAGCGAGAACACCAGAGGTTCCTGCAAATAAAACACTTCCTGCCGTTGCACTTGTAATTGATCCACCTATTGACATTCCACCACTTCCCGAAGGAGCTGCCCACGTTCCATCTGCCCGTAGGAAGTTGCTTGTGCCACCTCCAGAGGCAGGAACTAACCCCTGCAACAGGGATGTAAATAGATTAAGGTCAGCAGTTACTTGAGTAGGGGAAAGATAAGACGGGGTAGTTACTGAAAACTTTACATAACCTGTTCCAGACAATGCTGATTGTTTGCCATTGAACGAATCGTAGTCCGTTTTGCTTATAAGCCCTGCCGTCACACCTGATGCCGAGGCAAGTGGAATGTTTAAGGTGTGTGTTGCCGTTGTGCTATTCCACGCAGGAGCAGTTCCGCTTGTACCGGGAGTAGCGAAAGATTGAATCTGAGCCGTTAAGCCATTAAGAGCCGTTAAGCCTGTTGAGAATGTCGTGATTACTTGGCAAAGATTACTATCCTCTGTGTGAAGGGTAATTGTCTTGCTGCTATGTATCACATAGACTCTTATGGCAAGTCTATCAGCAGCAAGTAATACCGTGCTTGGAACTGCAAGAGCAGTCGTGTAAAGATCAACTTGAGTGCCATTTGTGATGTATTCGGGATTGGCTGAACTTGTTGCTATTAATGTTAATGTGCCTCCACTTAGCTTGTAAAGTTCGATATAAAATCTTGGTGATCCACCCCCACTATTCGCACTAAAATACATCTCAAAGTTCCAATTCCCGGCAGGAATTAAAAGTTGATTTGGAACACTTGCGTCTGTGATGAATGATTGAATATATCCATCGGCATTTATACTAAAATCTGTTCCTGCACCTATTACGGGAGTGCCGCTCATCTGTTTGAATGCAACTCCTCCAAGAGTTCCTTGATCAACAGAGCCATTGAGATAGTAGTTTAAACTTGAACCACCTCCGCCTGAGGTTGGGAAGTTGGCAAGTGTTCCATCTCCACGAATGTACTGAGAAACTAATCCTGCTCCGGTCACGGCAAGTGTGCCATTTGAGGTTAGAGGATTTGGTAAGGCAACCGTGAAGGCTGAAGGCATTGATAAACCAACACTTGTCAAGCCACCTCCTGAAGCAACCACCGACCAGACGGCAGAACCTGGCGTGGCAGAAGTACAAATGTATTGCACATTGGTTACCAGATTAATAAACCTTGAACCAACCTGATAGAAGAGGGTGCTATCGAATCCAGAGTTAGGAATCTGATCGACTGCACTCATCGCATAGACAATGCCGAGATTCGTTGGACGAAAATAGGCTACTCCTTCCTTCCATTGGAAGTCATATCCTACGATGCACTCAAGTGCAATACCTCCATTCGTGCCTTCCTTCAATTGTGAGCCATTCTGAACGGCCACATAGCCATTGGCTTCTAATGTATCCCCTTTCTTGTTGAGAAATGAATCGAGATGATTCAGGTTGAATGCCTTCTCATCATCACCTCTCGTATTCTTACCGTTGCCGAATGTTGCCGTATTTTGGGCGATCAATTCGGCCCTTGATTTTACTGCCATTTTATTTTTAGAATTTAATCGCCTGTGAAGTAATCGTTAGAGTTGTAATCACCTAAGAAATAATCCCCAGGTAGATTTATTTTGTTCGCCAAAGTTAATTTAAATGTCGTTGTACCTGAACTTGGATCGACTGGTTTGTTAATCCCGTCAATAAGGTAGCCATAGAAGGACTTTCCACCAGATGTCACCTTTATCAAACCGTAGGCAATGTTTGCCATATCGATAAAGGAACAGAGGCTTTGCGGAAATTCAAAGTCAAATCCAATCGGCTTAAAAAGATATTCATTTAAACCTTCCTCAAGTATTGCCTCTGAAATATTAGTTTTCTCTGATACCTCTCCACTTATCTCTTGATATTCTACAGGGAAAAAGGCATCATCAACCTCACTTACCAGATCGGTGTAATATTCACCAGACTGGAAGAACAGAGCCGCCTTGGCAGTTGCTAGGCCATAGGTGTGCATTCCAAGCAACTTCCAGAACCTTGCGGCTATTCGTGCAGGAGTGTGTAGGATATTATAGATTGATGTGATTGGGCTTTCACTTGTCCCGACCAGATTGGAACCAACTGAAACCGTACCGGGGTCGAAGGTTACAGAACCTGTTTCTTCAGGAAATTGATACCCTGTTTCTTCAATTGATTCAAAAATAAGTGTGTCAAGGTTTAACCAGATCAAAAAGATACCATAATCATTTGGCCGATCTGATGATCCTGAATCGTCCCTAAGGTATTGTAATCGCCTTGAAAATTCAATTGCATAGCCTGCACAGATGATATTAGACCTAAGGTCTTCAACCTTCTTTTCGCTTGATCTTGACTTATTAGGAGTGAAATAAGACCTGTATGTATGAGGCTCAAATATCCCAGATACTGCGATGTTCTTCCAAAGGTCGGTGAATCCTAATTGGAAACTATTGACCAGTTTATCCGATAAGGCGTACTGTGTAATATTTGAGGCTTTATTGAACTCCCCTATTTTGACATCACTTTTATAAAAAAACTCAACAGGCTCAATTCTTATCTGCCATTGATTTAAAGTGGTATTATACTCGAATCCCCACCCCAGATTGAAAATCCGTGAAAGGTCTTCAAAGAACTTTTTGAAAGTAACGGTGATCTGAGGGTTCGCCTCGTCAATCAATTGACCGTTTCGGATGTAAAGACCTGTCGTGATTAAATTGTTCCACATCACCCCTGTATTAAGGGCGAAGTAGTCAGAGATTAGAGGAGTATCATCTCCTGTAATGATTTGTAGGGTTCTCTTTAAGGCATTAAAAACATAAAGGCCATTGCAATTTGATGCATTGACCTGAGAGAATTCCTCCAAACGTAAAGTGTTCGTATTCGGGAAAGTAATATCCCAACCACCGACTGGGTTAAAGTCTAAATTAATATAATAAACTAAACGATACTCTTCCTGAATCGAAATAGGAACTTGAGTAAAAGTGTAGTCTAAATTATATGTGGCCCCTGGGTTAATAAAAGGGGTTGTAAATATGGTAGTAAATATTGCGGTTACGGCTCCTGCTGCATCATATTGCAAAAGTGTCACATAGGCTTTATAGGCATTTGATGGATGCTTATTTTTTATTGAAGCAACCGCCCGACCAGAGAAAAGCAGATTTCTGGTTCCTAACCCATTGTTTACGAAAATTACATTTGTGTTGCTTACATATGTAGCCTTTGGATCAAAAGTATTCCCAAACTGATTTTTAAAATCGGTGTTTTGCCAAAAAACAGGAAACACGGGTTCAAATGGAGTTCCAAAAGATAAAGATCGAGCATCGTATTGCTTTGCATTTGCTTGCAAATAAAGCTGCTGAGAATGCAACCTAACCGAGTCAAAAACTAAAGGATCAATTGCTACCTCATCAAGATTTTTAAGGGTCAAAAGGTCTATTTCAACATCCTGCCGGGTTAGGAAGTTTTCCCGAAATGGGTCTTCGACTATTCCAACGGTAATCTCATATCCATTCGTGTCACAGGTGTTCTTTTCCGAATAAACGGCCATATTAACGAACCCATTGAACTCATAGTTCTGGCCTTGTATAAGCGTGTCAGAGGTCATCCTAAACGGAATGTCATCGTTGATAAACCCTGAATCAAAGAAACCTTTCAGGATGTTTGCAGCCTTGCCTATAAAGGCGATCTCGGTGGTAAATGGCTGATCAATGCCGTGATTTTCTAGCCTCTTGGCGGTAAACTCGATGGCATCAAAACCAATCGGTTCAGCTACCTCGATATTGTTAAGATAAAACTTCCATCCTGCCATAGGACAAAGGTAAAACAAAAAACCCGACCTTTTTAGATCGGGCTTTTTGAACAAACGAAGAAACAAAAAATATAGGCTGAAAAACCTTTTGCAAAGATAGCAACAAAATTAACTACTAAACCTATTATTTAAAATTGTTGTCTCTCTTGATTTGGTTTGAATCTTTTTCGTAAAGCCTCTTTCGTCCATTGTCAAGGATGTAATTGGCAGTTTTGATAAGGTATTCTCAATGCTAATCAACCTTTCCACTAACTGACCATTTCCAGAGTCACCACGGCTTTGGGTCATCATCTTGGAACCCATAAACCTTTCCGCTTTTATCACGTCTTTATTCGGGATTACCTGCGATCCTTTAGGTAAGTCCACCAATGTCGCAACACCAGGTGTTTCGTACACTTGCCCAGATGTAGTGACTACCCACTCTTTACCAATCTCACCAACGATGGCCTTACCACCTTTAAAAGGTTTACCTTTCGTTCCTTCAGCAAATTCTGGAACTGGTTGGGCGAGGATGAACCCTATCTGAGCGGCTGCGGTTGCTGCTGCGGCAATAGCCAACGGTATTGTTACAGCTGCTGCCGCATATTTAGCAACAATAGGAGCCGTGTTAAAAACCACGTTTGCAACTGCTTGTAATTGATTGGCACGAAATTGTTTTTTTTGATATTCCTTTTCCGCTTGAGCCCTTTTTTCTTCGATTTCTGTCTGTTTCTGGACATTATCACCTGCCAATCTTAACTCCTCATCATAGCCTTTCATTTTTTGCTTAAAGGCATTCTGATCGTATTGACTTTGGAGGTCAAAAAGTGCGTTAGCAGAATTTACTGCAAGATCATATGTTTGCTTTGTCAACTCTTGATCTACCTGCTTTTTTAATTGAATCCTTTTTTCCTCTTTTTTTAATTGCTCATCTCTTTGACGATCTAACTCGTCCATCATATCTTTATTATCCTTTACGGTTTTATCCATTGATTCTTTCCTGGCTTTTTCAATGTCTGCCTCCGTTGTAGTAGTAGCTTTATAGCGATCCATTAGTGCAGCCTTTTCCAATTGCTCTAAATCTTTTGCCGCTTTTTCTCCTTGTGCTTTTGTCAAATCAATGTCTTCCTTTTTAAACTTTAAACCTTGATTGATAAAATCTAATTGTAATTTAAGTTTTGCCTCATACAATGATTTTTCTGCGGCTAATTGGCCTTCTGGACTATCTTGCTCTAGCTTCCTTATTTCAGTAAGGATATTTAATAGTTCAAGTCTTTTAGAATATTCTTTTTGTAATTCAGCCTGTTTCTTGGCCAATGCTTTGGCTTCGGCTTCTGCCTGTGCTTTTTTCTGTTTTTCAATGTCAAGCAATTGATTAGCCGTTTGCAAAGCCCCTTCTGACCTTAGTTTTATTTGGTCTTCTGCGGCAGCCATTGAACCTGTAAGCCCTGCTAAAGTTTCGCTAAGAGATAGTATCTGTTTTTCAGCTTCTACAACCCCACCTGTTTTAACATTACCAAAAATTCCAGAACTTCCCTCCTCAACCTTTTTACGTTGCACTGATATTGCGTCTTGTATTTCTTTGATTCGGGCTTGCCTTCTTTCAATAAACTCACTTAACTGATCATCCGTATATGTAAGAAGTTCATCCTGATACACTTTATAGGTTTCAAGTTCCCCTGCTGCAAACCTTTCACTATCCGACCTTGCTCCACCAAAAATTTTATTGATACCATCCATAAATTGGGATGTTGTATTAAGTGCTTCGGTCAGAACTGGTCCTAAAAGTGTTCCTATTTTATTAAGAAATCCATCCCAAGCATCACCTAAATTGTTTACCTTTCCTCCAAGGGTATCCGATACTGCGGCTGCTGATCCTGCGACACCTGTATAATCACCAAGGCCAACTAAATACTCACGAATTGCAGCATTATTATTTTTAACCTGGGTTTCGACACCTTTAAATGTAAATATTACTTGATCACCTGCTTTTTGAGCCCTTACTCCAAATTCTTTTAATCTTTCAAATTCACCTACCTGAGCATCTATAATTGCCTCAGCTAATTGGTCAAATGATTTACCAGTTGAGGATGCCAAATCTCCTAACTTACGCATTTGGTCAATTGTTGGCGTAAATCCTTGATTTGCTAGCTTTACAAATGAGGCGGTTAATTCACTAACGGCGAAAGGGGTTGTTTTTGCAAACTCCTTTATGTTATCAAGTGCCATTGATGCAGCTGCACCGCTCCCCAATGTATTTTTCAATACTGCCGAAAGCTTTTGGAATTCAGCCGTTACATTAAAAACCTGTTTACCAAATGATACAACTGCTGCAATTGAAAATGCCCCGGCCAATAGTGGTCCAAGTTTAATGGCAGAGCCGCCAATGTTATTCATTCCACCTGAAACCTTATCGGTTGCTTTCTTTCCTTCCTTTCCGGTTTTTTCTAATTCATCAGCTAATTTTTTAGCATTTGCAATTGCATCTTTTTCGGCTTGGCTTAATTTGTCAAACTCATCTTTGGCTTTTTTTACATCACCTTCCCTAATGATGTATTCGACAACAATCTGATTGGTACTTAAAGTACTCATTTTTTCGCATTGGTTTTTTGTTCTTTAAGTGTTGCTAACCAATGCGAATACATCAGGTAGTAAGTGTAGAGTGGTTGTTCGACCAGTCGAGAAAGGTCCGTTCCCATTCCTTTTGCAAAGCTAAGATTTTCCGAGTATCTAGATTTGAATCTTCTAAGGCTAACAATGTAATATGATGCTCTAACATCTTTAAATTCATCAGAGTTTCCCCCTGTAAAAAGGTGGTCAAACTCTTCTGTAATTCTTCGCCAGTACTCAGATATTGACTTTGCGGCAGATTCAAAAAAAAAGTAGGCACATCAGCATTTTTGGCCCAATTTTCGATCTTGTTCTTATTGTAGAGGTGCTGATAATCGAATGGATTTTCGACCTCGTCAAAGTACTTTACCGTTGCTAATTTAACCTGAATCTGAATGGATATGGCTAATTCTTTACGCTCCTTTAGTCGAGCGTTCAGGATGCCTATCTCGATTAGTTTCTTGTTGATCTTGATCTTTTCGGATTCTAGAACCGAATCAACGGCCTTGCAATGGCTATCTAAGTAGATTGGATTGATGGCAGCATCTAACTCCCGGTAGATGTCGATGGCTGCGTGCATCCGCTCGTATGGTATGTTAATATCGTGATCAAAACAGAAGTAGTTCCTGTTTCCAGAACGAAAGGCGAACCTTATCTTATCCCAATGCTTGCGGTCTGCCGTGCCGTTGTAGGTTGGCAAATCACTTTCTACCTCGACAACTTGTCGAGTATCGCTTGCCACATCTGCAGCACTCCAAAATTTAAGCCTATTCCAATTAATACCCATCCAATCAAATTTTCCTTCGGGCAAATATCGCATAAAAAAAACATCAAAAGGAATACCCAGGTATTTTGGCAGAAGATGCAAAGGGCTAAAGGTTTTGAAACCCATTCAGGAAGTGCCTGAACTTTATCGTAGTACCACTTTCCAATTGGGTGGTGATCGTAGCAAAAGGAAAGGAAACAAGACACCATTGCGGCTGATATGGCCGTGAAAACCGTGAAGAAAAGCATCCTACTTTTTGGGTAGTTGTTTAGTCGGCTTTAAAGGGGTAGCCGTCTGTTTCGGCTTTTGGTTGATTGTTTTGGCCTGAGCCATTTGAATCTGTTTTTGTCTACACGCTGCACACGCCATAGGTTTTTTAGTTTAAAGGTTGATTAATAGCCCTGAGGGATTTCGTTGTAAAAGGCATTCACAAAGGCCACGGTTTCATCTGTCGATCCTCCGGCCACAGTAAATGAGATGCAATTGTATGTCTTGCCATCCAGAGCGACAAAGTACAATTCTTGCAGGGATGGATTAAAGAAGCTGATCTGATAAGGCCCACCGTAGGGCGAAAAGAACCCTTGCGGAATCAATGTATTATCCAAATCAATCTGAATGTGCGTACCACCGATGACCTCAGAGGTTTGGTAAGTGATATGATTCTGACCGTTACCGATCCTGATCTTAACCGTTTCATCTGCATATCCAATCGGCAAATAAACTAAGAGCGTATCAAAGCAGGAGATCAAAGGATCGCAGATGGAATAACAGGTGGTACAACAGGAATTATTCATTATTCAATTTCGTAATCGTTTGCAATTTCACTAAAATTTGTGAAAACAAAATACCTGAATTCATCTAGGCTATGCGAAAGATTCGGATTCTTCAGTTTCCACGGGTCTAGACTTCCTTTCCGATCGACCTGGGCTTGCTTTAAGTCTTCAATAAGTAAGTCGTTTTCTTCGGCTATCCTGACGTTACACCGTTGCAGGACCATATTGGTGATTACTCTTGATTGGATGTGTGACGGGTTCGCAGGTGCTACCTGAATCTGCATATCATTTAGCTGAAGATGCGATTTAATGGCCGTGTAAGCACTAATATTATCAGAGGTAAAGGCTGACTTGTTTTGACCAGATGCATCCCCGTTAATGATAAACTTTGCCTTTGGGAATTCAGCCTTGATTGTTTCACAAAGGATTTTCAAATCCCCGATTCGATAGGTCTTGATCTTGTTGATGGTCGCATAATACTTCTGGCCTTTGATGTTCTTCAGGAACTGGTACACACCACAGGTGTTGGTCACGTTAAAGTCAAATGATAGGTATATCTCAAACTGAGGGTTAATGTTGATCTTGCCCTTGATAACGTGCTTCTCTGCCTCGAAAGAATAGGCAAAGGTCGAATCAATATCCTCTACTCCCCAATCGCCCAACGCCCAGACCTTATACCTTCTTTCGCCCTCCATCCCGTGACCTTTGATCCTTAAGAGGCGTTCGTGCAAGGCTTCCCGGTCGATGGTGTAGTTATCCCAGAAGGTAGACTTATGGAAGATGCAGTCGGGTTTATCCTTGTTTTCATCCACTTCCCTCTTCAGCCAATGGTTTATCGATTCGGGATTCCAATCCATTATCAACGATATAGGAACCCCTGTTTCCCCTCGAAGGGTTGTGTCGATGTAATCCACATCTTCCCGGGTGAATTGGTTCGCCTCGTTTAACCAAGCAATGTTGGCACCTTCCACGCCCTTACCTTTTTCGGCCTTGTCCATCCCTAACCCCCTGAACCAGTTACCCGTGTGCTTGTTGATTATTTCAAAGTGATTTTTACGGATGATAAAATCATTTTTGAAGTTCTTATAAATCAGGTTAGTCAAGAGGGTAAAGGTCGAACCTTCGATATCGGAATAAACCTTTCTCGAATGAATCACATTGAACTGGTAAGGCTGAAAGGAGTGATAGATTAGCTTTCGGGCAATGTTGTGACTCTTGGCCGATTGCCTTGTGCCATAGTGGCCTTCCTTCGTGTAGAGAGTCTCTACGTAGGGCCAATACCATTTAAGCCAGTATTTCTTTTCGAAGTTGTAGTGCATACGCTAATTTGATTGGGGAATAAATTAGCAAATGAGTTATTCGTTCGGTGGTGTTGGGCCGGAAATGGTCACCGTTAAAGTCGATGGTGTTTCGATCGGTTGTGCTGCCTTGCCGTAAGCCCGATCCAGAAGCAACTCAGCAGCCCTTACATCGCCTTTAATAGCCTTGTTGCGTATTGCCATCAGGATGGCCTCGGCAGCCGTCTTGCCGTCCTTTTCGTCACCTAAAACATTGGCCAATAGTTCCCGAAGTTCAGGAATCTTTTTAGGTCGGCCCTTAGGGTTTCCCGTCTGGCCTTTTTTGAACTTTGAACTATCATTAGGAAATGGCATCTTCAACCTGTTTTATACCTGTTTTTAAATAAGCCTCTCCATTGCGTTTGATGACCAGATTTGGGTCAAGTTTCAGCATCCTATCGACAATCACTTGACAATATTTCGGGTCAAGTTCCATACCGTAACACTTGCGGTTTAATTGGTGCGATGCGACCATTGTTGAACCACTTCCTAGAAATAAATCTAAAACCTTTGCATTATCATTTGAAAAATGCTCAATAAATTGTGCAGGAAGTTCAATCTTTTTTTCTTGTTTATGAATAGTTTCGCCTTTATTTGAATGAATTTTACAACATTCAATTAAGGTCGTAAATCCATCATTTAAATTATTAAAAGTTGTTTTTTCTGAATTTCTAAATTCAACAACAAAATCAACTCTATTCATTGGTCTATTATTTGCAATTAAATGTGCCTGCCTAAAATCTATTGCGTACCATCTTATCATCAATTCTCGATGCTTTGAACTTATATCAACATTCCTCTGTTCTGAATTGCAAATAAATTGATGACCATATGAAAATAAAAAAAGATTATTTGTAAAAGATAGGTCTTCTAAGTCGTATGGAGGGTCTGTAAATACAATATCCGCTTTCTGTCCATCCATCAATCGTGCAACTGCATCGCTATCTGTTGAATCCCCACAAAGCAATCGATGCTCACCAATCTCAAATAGATCACCAAGCACAATGTCAGTTTCAATTCCCCCATCAGGCACTTCAAAATCATCCTCTTCGGCTTCAGGTTCTTCCTCAAACCCCGGCACATCTAATCCCCACTTATCCAAATCAGCAGCCTCCCATTCATTTGCGAGAACATCCCATTCCCACTCACCAAAGCCGACATTATCCTTTATAATAAACTCCTTTTGCTGCTGCTCTGACCAATCAACAACTTCAATTGGCACTTCTTTCCATCCGGCTTCTTTCATTGCCTTGAGCCTCATGTTACCCCCTAAAACAACAAAGTCCTGATTGACTACAATCGGACGAACATTTGCCATTTCGGGGAAATCTTTCAAGGACTGGACAAGCTTTGCAAACTTATCATCTTTGATCAGCCTCGGATTATTTGGATTCGATTTTACATCTGAAATCTTTACAGATTGAATTGCCATAATTATAATTAAGTAGTGCCGTTTCCACGGTAAATGTTGAATTGACTATTTCTTTTTGGTCGGCTTCTTGGCCGTCTTAGCGGCCTGTTTGAAGTCAGACGCAGATGGTGCAGCTTTAGAGCCTACACGGTTCATCTTCTCGCCTGAACCTGCTTCAATGCGTTTCTTTTTTGCATTGATGTTAGCGTACAATCCTGGTTTCATTTTTAAGTTCGTTTAAATTTTATTGCTTTTGATTTAACTGACTTCTTACCCTCACATCCCCAAGCTTGACGGCTGAGATCGTTGGGGCAGGGTGGATTCTTGCACTTTTTTATTCCGGCTGATCTGGCACAATAGGAGTCACCTTTAGCCGTGCCGGGTGCGATGGAGTAACCCTTCGCCCCGAACTTGACTGTCTTGTCTCCTATTGTCTTCTTAAACTTCTTTTCAGCCATCTTACATTTTCTTGCCCTTTGGCTTCTTAGACTTACCTGCCGTGCTTAGTGCGATTGCGACCGCTTGCTTCTGTGGCTTGCCTGACTTCATCTCAGATTTAATGTTTGATGATATAGTCTTTGCGGAGGTTCCTTTTTTTAGTGGCATTTTCTTTTTTGATTTCGGCAAATATAAAAAAACCCTCAATTATGAGGGTCTTCTTTTTTTAAGTCGATGAGCAGCTTTTTAAATGCTGCCTTCAGATGTATAGCAAACTTGAGAGGCACACGGAAGGCGATGGTGGTGGTTGTCTCGCTTGGCTTTCGTCCGGCTCCTGGTTTGCGATTTCCGGTGGTTGGAATTCCTTTAGGCATTGAATTTGTTTAAAAAGTATTCAACTGCGATTTCTTCCTCATCATCGTTAATTGCTACTAATAGCCTAAAGCCATCGCAGTCGAAAATTGGGTAGTAGTTACCTAGCCAATCTAAGGCATCTCCAACGGTTTCAAATTTTCCTTTAAGAAAAGGATCATCACTTACGGTTTCACCGTTTTTGTCGATTTTCCAGATGTAGGCATTTGAAATAAATGCTTCGCCTTGGTTAAGGATAATATTTCTGTCGATGATTGATTCGAATTTTTTGTTTTTCATTTTGTTTGTTTGTTTGTTTTAAAGTTAAGGGGCCGAAGCCCCGGTTTGATTATTTTAATTTATTTTTTTTGTCTAAAAACTTAGCCCACAATTTTAGAAGCCTTGGATTTGATTCTCCGAACTTCTTATCTAATTCTCTTAAAGCATCCATTCCAGATTCTAAATCTTCAACGTCTGTACAATTGCTTACTTTTAAGTAAGGATTTGATTTGATGGTCTGTGCAAGTGTCATTTTGTTTTTGTTTCTGTTTGTTGAATGCAAAAGTACACCTTTATTTTATTCCTGCAAACTTTTTAATAAAAAAAGATGAAAATATTTTTTACGCCCTACTTTTAGAATGTTTCAATACTTTTGAGCTTTGAAGTTTCAAAACATGTTTAAGAACTTTTTGCTACCAGTTATTGAATATTTATTAGATTGGAGTTGCCCGAATAAAAAGGCTCTGCTTATCGATGCTCCTTTGATCGCAATAGACTTTACAACGGCTTACGTCTTGCTATTTATACCTCCTGAATTCCTGACCGAAGGCCAACAACTGGCGGCTATTTTCGCAGGGATTGGAGGAGGGGCATTCTCCTTTGTTCGAATGTTTTTTTTCCTGAAAGAAAAACTATCCCCAAATCCAAATAAAGGTATGGGTGGTTCTGAAGGCTTCTTTTAATTTTAAATTTACTTTTCACTATGAAAAAAATATTCTTTCCATTTCTTTTCCTCGCCTTCTCTTGCTCTGGTCCATCCATCAAATCAACGGAAGTATGCGATACACTTCTCTTGCGGATCATCTCCAACCGACTGGCAAACGATTCGATTCGTGATGAAATCCAGATTAGCAGCTTGCACCAACAGATCGACACTCTCAAGGCTATCACATACATCTTGAATAAGACGATCAGCAATCACGACTCTCTTATAAATGATAGGCAGTTCAAGAGAGACAGAGCGACCAGAAGAGGTTTATTTGCAGGTGAATTAATTAAGGCATTTATAAAGTAATGAAACCAACCTTCGACACTATTCGGGCCTCTTACGATACGATGAATTATACGTGGCATCCAAAGTTCAATCTGTTTGGGATTCGTAATAGTGAATACGATACAAATACATTCAACGACCTTGTTGGGTATTGTTTGCTTTTGCCCGATGGTCAATGGGATTTCAAGTGCTATGAAGCAACCACCGATCCTGGTCACGCAGTAAGGGGCAATGAAGTGCCAAAAGGAACTGCAATAATGAAATCTGGATTCTACCCTCGTTTATATTCCAAAGGCTTTCATAAAGGCCGCAAAGACCATCCTGCTTTAATTCAGGTTGGCAAGGCGTTCTTTTACCGCAAGAAAGGCGATAAGCTTTTTGATTCATCTACTTTGGTCAATGCCATAATCGGGGCAAACCTGCATGGAACCAAAGAGGATTTGATCCCAAAGGACGTTGATAATTTCTCAAAAGGCTGTCAGGTGGTTCGTCGGTGGACATCAAAAGATGCTATCTTGGATGCTTTTGATAGGTCTGGGGTAGACGTTTGCAATTATGCTCTGTTTCAAGAAAAAGAAGTAGGGTAATATTTGGTAAATATCCATTTTTAACATACATTTGGATATGCAATACTACGTTTACGAACACATCCGATTAGATAATGCGATGCCATTCTATGTTGGCAAAGGCACTGTAAAAAACAGAAGGGCCAATGTTTCTTCTTCTAAGCCAGAAGCATGGAAGGAGATTGCAAGCATCTCTGGGTTTAGGCCAAGGATTATTAAATATTTCGAATCAAACGATGAAGCCCTTGCCTTTGAAGCAGAAATACAGCCAATTTATGCTTCAATTGGAATCCAATTGGTAAATCAATTAAAATGTGGCGGGAACTCTGGACCGCTAGGGCAAAAACACTCAAAAGAAAGTATTCAAAAAATTTCGGAAGCATCTAAAAAAGCATGGTCTAATCCAGAATTTCATGAAAAGGTTTCTGAAAAGTCAAAGGGTCTTAAAAATCCTTTTGCAGACCATCGGGTTCATAGTTTTTGGCACAAAGACCATGGATTTATAAATGAAACTAATTATGGATTGAGGTCAAAATACAAGACAAGTGAATCCCATTTAAGCGATGTTATTAATGGGAAAAGGTTTGAGACGCATGGATGGAGATTGGCAAAAAATGCAAACAAACTAAAACCAAGTATTGATAGTAGAGTTTTAAAATGGATTCACCCTATTCACGGTGAACGAAATTGCATAAAGGTTGATTTAATGAAAGAATTTCCAGAATTAGATCAAGGTACTTTATGCCACATGATAGCAGGACGTATAAAAAGTACAAAGGGATGGAAGTTATTCCCTTCCATAAAGGAAATTCAGGTAATCAATCCATAGCCTATGGCAACAGGAACCTACAACAAGAGGATGCAGGTTCTTGGTTACCTTGCCACCTGTGCGATCTTCTGCGGTGCGGTTCCGGCACTAGGATGGGTTAATAAAACATTAGACCTCCACATATCCAATGATGTCATTCTTTTGATTTTAGGAGGTCTTCTGGGCTTGTTTCAAGACCTGACCAAAAAGATTTTCAGGATTCAGGGGGATGAAAAGGTGAAAGGTGGGGAGTAGATTCAAACAAATCTGGCCTTCTTTCCTTGATGCTTGCAAGCAAGTGAATCTTGTATTGCTCTGGCATTTTTAGAAAATTAACAAGGAGGATTGAATTAACTTCTGCCCAACTTTTATTTTCAAAATGGCGTTCCGCTTGTTCTTTTTTCATTGTCTTATTTTCCATCATCCCAACTATTAAGGTGTTGCATATAGCTTGTGTACTCTTCTTTTTCTAATCGCATAATCTTGTGGACGATCTCAAAAATGATCCCATCCATATCCTCTACGGCATCGACCGACTTGCCTTCAAGGTTCTTATTCAATTCAAATTCGTAGTTCTTAGCTGCCGTTATTAGCCTCTTGTAAATCAATTTCCATTCGTTCCTCACCTTAGGAGTTAATCGGTCACCGATCAGTAACGAGGACAAAATTAAACCTTTAACGTGATAGGTCAGAATCGCAAAGTCTACCTTCAGATTATCATCCTGCATTTTTCACTAATTTTTTGTTTTCCTCTTCTTTTTCTTCGATTGCCCTCAATACAAGGTTTCTGACGAGTTCACTTCTGTTGGCAGTACCAAACGCATCCAAAAACCTGTCCATATCCTCACGGGTGATTGTGGTAGCTAATTTTGTCCATTCCACCCATTCCTTCGAATGTTTATTTCTAATTATTTCCATATGTTTTTTGTTTTAATTGTTTGTATTCGGAAAGCATCAACCTAACCTCTTGCAAGAATTCGATATTTGATTGATGTGTGTTAATTTGTTTTTTTGTTTTTAAGGTTTCCATTTTTGACAGGTGAAAATCCATTTTCCTTGAAAGGGAATCAATCGTTTCATTAATCCGAATGATCTCTTTCGAATTATCATTCAGGGTTTTATTTGGTTGTTTCATTTTGAGGCTCTTTTAGAATTTCCTTGACCAGGGAAATAAATGTTATAAAGTCATTTTTGGTCACAGTCCCATTTTTTACCTTTTCGTTCAAGACATTAGAAAAAGGCAAGATCAGTTCACATTCTTTTTTAAATAGTGGTTCTTTCATAATCGGAAAACTTCATAAGGTTTGAATCCCATTTCAAAGGCAAAAGCTTTGTTTCCCCTGCCCTGAATTTCGCAATGGATAAAATACAAAGGTTCTCTGTCGGGTATTGATCGCCCTCCACTTCGGTGGTGGGTGAGTCCCTGAATTGAGAATAATAACCAGGTCGCATTAAAAACCATATCGAATCGGCATCCTGTTCGATGGCTCCAGATTCCCGAAGGTCGGATAATTGCGGCATTTTATCGGGTCTAGACTCGACCGCCCTCGACAACTGGGAAAGGGCAATAATCGGGATGTTCAGGTCTTTCGCCAGAATCTTTAAGCCTCTGGATATTTCGCTGATCTCAGACTCTCTATTGCCCTTCTTATTATCGCAAGACATCAGTTGCAGGTAATCAACACAAAGAAGCCTTATGCCGTGTTCCTTCTTCCATAGGTGGGCTTTAGTTCGTAATCTTCGAAGGGTCATCCCTGCATCATCGTTGATATGCAATGGCCACTTTTCGATTCTAGACGCAGCCTCATAAAGTCTTTGTCGGTCAAAGTTGTCATACTTATCGTTTCTGATCTTGTATGCAAAAACATCGGATTCCAGAGAAAGCAACCTTTGAACCAGTTGCGTTTGGCCCATTTCTAGGGAAAACATTCCGACCGGAATATTCCTTCTGCAATATGACTGCAATAGAGACATTATGAAGGCCGTTTTCCCTTGTCCGGGCCTTGCACCCATTACGATGAGATCGGTGTCTACAAGGCCGCCTGTAGCCGCATCTAGAGCATTGATTCCTGTGGCCATCCCTGCAAGTCCAGAAATATTTTCAATTCCCCATTTTTTGCGGATTTCACCGAGGGTTTCATTAATGCTTTTTTCGTCTTTAATCACCACCTGGTTGATTAGGTTTTCTAGGCCAGACTGAACCTTTGAAACTCTTTCAAAAATATCATCCGCATCGTTGATGGAAGAGGTGAGTAGTTCCTGTGCGAATGATCCCACGCCCCTTTTAACGAATGCCTCTAAAAGTATTCGTATGTGAATTTGAAAATGGATGGCACTTGATATTTTTGAGGAAATGGTAGCAAGTGTTTTTCCGCCACCCATATTTTTATAGTGTCCTGACTTTTTCACCCATTCGGCAATGGTGACTATGTCGATAGGTTTATTTTGATCGTAGAGCGATTTTAAGGCGTTACAAACGATCTTGTGCTTTTCTTCGGTAAAGACATTCGAGGTTTGTACTAGGTTGAAAAATTCAATCTGTGCGTCCTTGTCGATAATCACCGAACCAAGGATAACTTGTTCAAGTTCTAATTGTGTCATCTGTTCATATTTTTAGAGTTGAAGGCAAGAGGTCCGGTAGGGGCTTGTTGGTTTTTATTAAAGTCTTTATCACGTCTTGCCCAATTGTCAAGTCTTCTTTCCAAATCCCAAGTCTTTTGTAATTCCTTACGCATTTTTGTTTTGGGAATATTTGGTTCAGACCAGTAATTGAAAAAATCAGTTATGATTATTTTAGGGTATTTACTTGAAAACGATTCAAGCTCGTTAGCAAACTTTAGTTTGCGTTCCTCTATTGTATTTGTTTTAGGTTTAAGGTTACTGGTTATAGGTTTATATATGGGTGTAGGTAGCGGTTCTGGTAGCAGTATAGGTAGCGGTTCACTTTGTGGTACAGTTGAGGTATAGGTTGAGGTATTGGTAGAGGTGCTTTTTAGTACCACTAAACTAATCTTTGGAGCCTTCCACATATTCTCTCCTTTCTCATAATTAAGTAGTCCCCAGGATTGCAAATCATCAAGACAAGCATAGTATGTTTTCTTGCTGCCTATACAGGAACCAGTCATACCTAAATCAATTGGACATTTGAACCATTCCACCCAGTTGTTGCGATTGTTCTGGTTTAAAAGGAAGACATACAGACTGACGTGCTGAGGCTTAAAATCGTATTGTTGGTTAAATACAATACTGTAAAAAGCCGAAATTTGATGAAAGCCATTAATTCTCATTTTAAACTAAATTTAAAAACCTTCATTATTTGTTTTTGAGTTTCAGGAGTCAAATTGTAGCCAATTATAAAATTTCCATCATCGTCAAAAATTCTCATTCGAGTTATTCCCGTTTCTACATTAGATAAAAACATTATACGACTTCCTCCTTTCCAATCATCTGATTTATAGATTCGATAATTTTGAAAATCTTGATGAGGTTCTTTGTCATCTTCTATTTCCTTGTGACAATGTTCGCAAAGAGTCACAAGGGCCGTATTTGGGTAATCCCAAGGATCATTACCTGTTTCATAATACTTATGATGAACGTGCAATGTGGTTTCTGTGTCTCTGCAAAGCTTACAAGTAAATTTATCCCTGTTTAAAATTTGAAGCCTTTTCTTTTGCCAATTTGGGTGCTTTAGTTTTTCAGAATATGTTGCCATAAAAATAAAAAAGCCTTTATGAGCCGTTCCGGGTCGCAGTCCGTACTAGGCACATAAAGGCATTAAAATGAAAGAATTTTCTGATGCTGCGACCCATCAGCCTTTCGGCATTGCAAATATAAAAAACTATTTCAAAATAAACGCAATCAAAAGAACTAAAACAAAAATCCATCCCACTATGGCTAGAACCTTAGTGGAGATGATCGAATGAATCAGGTCGGTGTTGTGCGATTCAAGAATCATACAATCACCTTTTAGCTTGTTAATCACCTGCTCACTGGTTTGGTTTTGTGAAACTAGGCTTTCTATCGTTTTGCTTTTTTCGGAGACCTTACTACTTAATCCGTCAAGTAATTCGGCTCTTTCTTCGTAAAGTTTAAAGAGTTCATCCTTTGATCCACGCAGGTCAGCGTTGCAGTTTTGCAGGGTTTCAAGATCGGTCTTGTAGTACAATGTCAATGCTGCATTTTCATTTTTAAGTCTTTTTATAACTTGCTTTTGAGCTATCCAATCATCATAATGAAGTTTTGACTTGGATTCCCAGTACTCTGCTTTCTTTCTATTGGAATCAGCTTTGTTTTTCCAGTCTTCAATGGTGTATGGTTTTTGACCTCTAATTTTTGTCATTTTCTTTGTTGTTAATTTTCGACAAATAAATAATACATTTTTTTCTGTTGCAAATAATCAGGAAAAATAATTATCAATCTCTTGAATAACGTGATCTAAGGAATAGGACACGATCACCCTCCAATTATGGGCGAAAAAATGCCGTTGCATCTCCTCCTGGTTTTCTGTGCATTTATTTCTACCAACCTTTAACTCGATGGCAAAGCCATTATAGAAGTGCCTCCGCTCTAATATCAATATGTCAGGGATGCCGGGCTTCACCCCCATTGCCTTGAGTTTAGAAGCCTCTGCAATGTTTCTACTGCCTCCATTGGGGCAATGAAACCACAGAACACCCTTCGCATCCAAGTACCTTGCAACCGATTTTTGGAAGTTATCTTCTGATCCTTGATAAGGAAGAAACTCTCCTATTTTTTTGACTGGTAAAATTGACATTGAGAAACCCGGCATTATTTCTTTGCAAATTGCAAAAAGTTGCATTACTTGCAATAGAAATTAAGATTATGGCGAAAAAACAACAACCTGAAAAAATAATAATGGCCCTCACGCCATCGGATTTTTCAAGGTTATACAATATACCGAAATATGCCATCACACGGCATTCTGATAGATTTGTCTGGGCGATTAGCATAGAAGGCTGCAAGCCAAAAATACTTGATACTGAAGAGAATAGAAACGCAGCCTTAGAGATCGAATCAACAAGGCATAAGCGTTTTCGAAAAACTTGATTTTCTAATTGTGTTATTACTCTTGAAACTAGGTCGGATTTTCTGACCTATTTTTTTATCATTTTTATTTTTTATTGTTGCAATTATGAAATAAAGAATTACCTTTGTCGAAAGTTTAACAAACAAAGAAAATGGCAATAACCGCAACCAACACAGGTGGCTCGTCCTACGAGCCAATTCCGGCCGGAACTTATCTGGCCCGATGTTATTCAATGGTCCAGATCGGAACCGTTGAGGAGGAGTTTCAAGGTCTTAAAAAACAAGTGAACAAGGTTCGCATCACTTGGGAGTTACCAACCGAACTCAAAGTCTTTAACCCTGAGAAGGGTGAGCAGCCTCAGGCAATCTCAAAAGAGTTTACTCTTAGTATGCACGAGAAAAGCAGCCTACGTGCTTTCCTGACCTCGTGGAGAGGAAAGGGATTCACCGAAGACGAAGCTAAGGCTTTCGATGTCACTAGGCTTCTGGGAGTGCCTTGTATGCTTTCAATCGTTCACGAACCTGGGAAGAAAGACCCTTCAAAAACGTACGATAAGATTGCATCGGTTTCAACGGTGATGAAAGGCGTAACAATGCCTCCACAGATCAATCCAAGTTTTGAATTTACTCTTGAAAACTTTGAACAGAATAAGTTTGATTCTTTGCCCGATTTCTTGAAAGACAAGATACGCCAGTCAAGAGAGTATAAAAATATGATTTCACCAGAAATCCGACATATGGAAGAAACGCAGCAAAAACCTGCTGAATTCCAAGTCCCAGATAGCGAATACCTTGAACCTCTTCCTTTCTAAGCTATGAACAACATCGAACTTATCAAATCCGGCCCCCAGAGTGGGGCTGAGATTTCAGGATTCCAGAATGAAATATTGGAGTCAGTTAAAAACGGATTCGAGGATCCACTTTTCTTACTTGTAAAGCTCAAGGCAATGAGCAAGGCTCTGGATGGGGCAATAGATGCAATTCACGAACACGCCCTGTCAGAGGCCCACAAACACGGCCAAAAATCATTCGGGCTTTATGGGGCAAAGGTCGAGATCAAAGAGATGGGAACTAAGTGGTTTTTTGACCAGACGGGTGATCCTATTATTTACCGTATTGAGCAGGATAAGAAGGCCATCTCTGAAAAGGAAAAAGAGCGACAGGCTTTTTTAAAAACATTACGAGAAAAAACATCATTTTTGGACGAGGAAACAGGAGCAGTATTCACGGTTTTTCCTGCGAGAAAAGAATCTAAGACAGGTATTGCGGTGACGATCCTGTAAAAATTTTGGTTAATTTGGTTATAAATTTGATAATAAAAAAAGAGGGGTTTTTAGCCCCTCTCTTTTTTTTTAACCGAATTAATCAGTTGAACTATCAGGCTTGGGTGAAGGCGGCTTCAAAGACACCATTCACGCCAGAAAGTCGATCAGATGCTTTGAACAACTCCATTGAAGGCGTGTAGATTTCAAAGAATTGATCCAAGAAAACTGCGTAGTTTTCAGAACACTCGTCAGGAAGAATCCTTACATCTAAACTCACGTTTGGCAACTGTGGAATTGGCATAGTGAATCTCTTCATTACACCGATATCTCCGAAGTTTCCAACGTACTGCAAGAACGGCAGGTACAACATTGAACCAGGCATAAACACGATAGCAGCATCTTCAGAAGCGAATTGATCTACTACGTTTTCATCGGTGAACAAACGCATCTCCTGACCTGCTGCACCTCTTACAGAAGCGAAATCGAATCCATTAGCACCTGGTCCGAAGTATCGGCTATCCTGTTGGAAAATTCGATCCATTGCACCGTATCCAGAGATGATGTGCGGAAGACCGTTGAACTTGGTTGCACGAGCATCTTGACGAAATCCTAAGAGACCTCCGGCATTGATTGATCCTGCACCATTTACATACGTTGAACCATTCTGAACAACATAAGATTTAGTGGCCGAACCACCGACCCAAGTACCTTTAGCTGCGTCAGCGTAAGCAAGAATCTTCTTATTCACGGCCTGAATCATCGCATCCATTGAAAGTTGGAAGTCAGAGAACATCTCACGAATAACGGAAAGTTCGGTGGTAGCACTACCCATCTCAGAAGCCTTCATAACGATTTGACGAGGGTCCTTTGATCCTGTCAAACGTACTAACTCAGAGTAAGAAGAATCATACTGACGAACGGTTGATTCGTTCAATAAGAACTTACCACCCACGTAATCGGTAATGGTTACTACCTCCTCTTCGTATAATAACTCAGAACCTGGAGTACAATCTTTTGAAGAAACGGTATCATCGGCAGTTTGTCGTTGCTTTGTAACAACTCGAACCTGCTTCTGGTGACCAGTTCCGTCATCATTTGCCAATCGGATGATCTTACCAGAGGCAAGGTTTTCAGCCGTATTTAATGCTCCTAAAGCACCTGTGTTGATACCAACGGTTTCAGCGTTGTTTATCATATTCGCTGTAAGTGAGGTTAATACCCCAAGCGAAATATTATTTAATGAAACAGACATTTTTTTAAAGTGAATTACCGAACTAACCTATGTTAGGTATGTTCAGGTTCGCCAATGCAGCAGACACCATTGGGTGTTGCTTTGGCTGAGTGCTACCGCTTCCATTATTATTGGATGGGGTAAAGGGGGGAGTGGGTGAAGGATTCGGATTGCCACCTCCTGATTCCTTCATAAGTTTATGTTCCTGCAAAATTACAGAATGCAAATCGTTAAATGCAAATTCTTTTCCTGAAACGACTAAAGGCAAAGTATCGTCTTTAGCGTTTACCAATCGAGCCGAAAGTGTATCAGCATCAAAGACAAGTTTAGCGTCCATCTTTGAAAGTTGAGCAGACATTGCAGCGTTATAGGTTGCTTCCCGGGCAATCTCTGGTATGGCTTCGTTCCATTGTACCGATGCAAGTTGATTCCTCATCCAAAGGTTCTGCTGCTTTGCCTTCTGAGTTTCTAATATTTGAAACTTTTCGGCTTCAAACTTTTTTGTCGCATCTTCCAAAGCTTTTTGAGCCTCTGATAATTTTCTCACGTATTCATCGGAACCGGGCTTGTGCTTTTTGGCCTCGTCAATTCTTGAATTATACTTATCCAGAATCTTACTCATCCTTTGACCTGTCGATTTGGACGCAGCTTTGATTTCTTCAATTTCCACATCGTCAAACCCGGATGCCTTTAATTGATCAAATACTGCTGATTCCATCCCGTTAAATGCCATCCCGGTGAAATGGTTTTTAAGGTCTAGATTTGACTTTGCGGAATTGAAATCCATCAGGTTTGTATTAACCTGGTTGATCACCGAGTCAGGTAATTCTAATCCTTTGAGCGTATCAGCAGCCGATCCTGCCAATGCAAGATCAAACTCTTGATTATCTTTAATCCCTGCCCTTGCAGCGATGTTTTTGATAAAGTCTAGTACAGTTGCCATAATTAAATAAGGGGATCGTTTTCGATGTCAATTTCCACTTTTGCTTTTTCAGCCTCTTTTTCGGCTTTCTTTTTGGCCTTCTCCCCTGCCTTCAGTTGCTCTAAAAGTTCAGGATTGGCGAGAACCTTCTGGATTAATTCATCGTCTGAAAGTGGGTTTGTATCCTGCTTTGCAGGGGCTACAACCTGACCTGACAATTGAGCCTCGTATCCTAAAGGATAAATACGCCTCCAGATCGGTGGTCGTTGATTAACTGGTAAAGAAAGGTACTGAAGTGCCGTAGTAGCATTCACAAGTATCTTTGCATCAATTTTAACAAGCCCCGTTTCTGGACTTATCTTCGTTCGAATTACCATTGCCCTTTCGCCTCTTGTGATGGCTGCACGGATGTAACCTAATTGTTCTGACATATAAAAAAAATTATTGAGTGTGCTTAATTAATGAAGGATTACACATTGTAATCTTTGCCTGACAAATGACATTGTTGCCTTCGAAACCGAATGACTTGACCTTATCCTGAAGCCCTGTAAGCTGCCAATCGATGCCACCTGTTTGAACGTGTGTTTGATCGTAAAAGAACTTAGCAGCGTTCTGATTGATCGCATAGGCGTGAGTTAACCACATACCGCAGCCTTTATAAAGCAAAGGGAAATCCTGATGTTCTACCCTTTGCAAGTTGTTTTTAATTGACTTTTTATTACTGATGTAGCCAAAGTTCACATAATCCCATTCAGGGAACTTAGCAAAGTTCGAAAAGACCTTTTCAGCATTTTGGCCGAATCTCGCATCGTCTTCCAAGATCAAACAGTTTTCTAAACCAGATTCCATAAAGTCAGACCAGACCTGTCGATGAGATGCAAAGCATCCTATTTCGCCTTGGCTGATTAGTTGCTTCCTGTTCTGCTTCTTGATCGAATTATCAATATGGTGACCGTATCGAGTCCCGTTGTTAGCCGGGAAGACTACAGGCCCATTCCCATTGATATCAGTCACACCACCGAACCTGTCGAACTCCTTGAAAAGGTTTGTTCGCCTGTTCGTTGATTTCGGCAGACTAATAATATAAATTTTTTGGAACGGGAAAACCATCACTTGCAAATTTACATTTGAATATTTGAATTTTCAAATAGTTGCAAGTTTAAAGAATTAGCACCTTTCGCACACGATGGTTTCTACGTTCGTAAAATCGATACTAAAGAAGTACGTTTCGAATTGGTGTTCCTCTGTCCCGAAGTAGGTCTGAGCAATTGACTTGGCTGCGTTATCGGTTCCGGTATAATTTAACCCAGGTATCGAGTTGATGATGGCAGTCAGGTTGAATTCTGAATCGGCATTCTTTGAGTTCCCGATTAGTTTAAACGTCACCTCTCTGGATAACTTATTCCGATAGCCACCTTTAAGTTGATCTTTAGGACTTGCCCCAGTTCGGATAATGAATAAAACTAGGTCATAGTTATCATTTACCGCACACGGGATTGCCTGTGAAATACTAGCATAGTTTGCACCTTCATTCTCTAATATCACCTCGTGAGCCTCCCCATAGTTTAGGCAGTTGATGCCGAATTTAAGGCTGATCTTATCGCAAAGTTTCTGAAGGTCGTTGGTAGTTGTTGTCATTTTGTAAAAGTATAAAAAATCGTATATTTGTAATGCTATTTTATTATTAGCAATTTCGATGTACCAGATCGAAAAAGACTTTGTTGAAAAACAAAACACGGCCCTGAATTAGAGTAACTGGTACTTACTTTGATTTGGGGCTTTTGTTTTAAAAATGGAAAATCAAATAGAAATCTGGAAAGACATTGTTGGGTATAATGGTCTTTACCAAATAAGTAATTATGGAAATGTTAAAAGCTTGGTAAGAAAATCAATTTTTGTGAGAGGCAGTATTGTTATAAACAAAATCATAAACGAACGCATTTTAAAAGGCTGTAAAGATGGATATGGTTATCCATTTATCAATCTTTACAAAGAAAGTAAATCAAAGCCCTTTAAAATTCATAGACTGGTATGCATAGCCTTTTTGCCAAACCCTGAAAATAAGCCACAGGTAAACCACAAGAATGGAATTAAAACAGATAACCGTGTTGAAAATCTAGAATGGGCTACTGCAAAAGAAAATTCAATTCACGCTGTTTCAACTGGACTTTCCAAGGTTGCTAAAGGTAAATTTTCAAAGCATAGTAAACCAGTTTCGCAATTTACTAAAGATGGGATTTTGGTAAGGGATTGGGATTTTTTAAGCGAAGTAAAAGATTTTGGGTACAATTTTGGAAATGTTGGGTCTGTTTGTAGGGGTAAAATTCCATTTGCACACGGTTTTATTTGGAAGTATAAATTACTTTGATAAAATTTTAATAGCCTGTTTATTGATCTCGTTCAGGCTGACTTGTAATTCATACTTTGATGGATCAAAGATAGTACCGAATAGTTGTTCATTCCATCCTGCTTTTTTGAACTCATCCGGGCCGAGAAACCCAACCCCGTAACTATTCGGCCCTGTCGGTCCTGCCTTCAGGGAGTCCATCATCGCACCCGAAAAGGTCAGATCAATTATAGCTGTTTGCCTTTCTTTTTTATTCCTGAACCGTCCGTAAGCCTTCGAGTAAGCCCCATATTTTTGACTTGATTTAGTCCGCATTTTCACATCTGCCGAGTTCTTTCCATCGTTCTGGATTCGTCTTTTCATTTCTGGAACCACAATGATCACCGCCTGACGCAAAACTTTATTGGCATCCGTAGCATTCTGAAAGTTAGCCAGTTGTTGAGCCGCAAACGCCTGAAGAGAATTATATTTTGGCATTTGTTAAAATTATTTGTTGCAATTCAGAAAAGTATTTCTAATTTTGTCGGACAAATTAACAAAAACAAAATGGAAACAATCGAAACAAAACCTTCAGGTAATCATTTGACCGCAATCGCATTATTGTCTCAATCGCATTTCACCACAAGTATAAGTATTTCAGAGGTAACTCTGGAAGGTATTCAGGAACTCGTTTTATTTTTTGGCGGTAGGATTACAACCAGAGAAGTAAACGATCAGCACACTCCTTATATTACATACAGTTGTTTGGTTAATAATTGCCACGTATTTGCAAGTCAAATGGTGAAGAACATAGCCGTAATTAATCAGCAGGCTTCCTTTGGGGGCTTTGAGATGGATTTTGTCAAAGGCTCAAAACTCACTATATTGGATAATCAATATTTTGTTTTGTCCAATGATCCCGAATAACGAAACCAGAAGGGAAATGAAAGAGGCTTACTTTGGCCTCTTTTGTTCTACAATGATTGGGGCTATGGCCCTTATTTTAATTATCAAAATTCTAATTCCTACGATGTTATACTATGCAGGAAATTAAGAAACGTATTCCTCAATATTCAATTGTGAGGATTACCCATACATTAATGGATAAAAAAACGGGAAGCATCATAGCACCTAACTGCGATGTTGTGATCTTGGACTACCGAAGTGAAAACACGGTTTTGGTCTGTGCTTTTGGAAATTATATGAAATCAGTCGAAACCGACATTAACCTTTTAACGGCTTATGGGAATGGAAAGTAAAGAAATTACCGTTTGCCTCACCTCCTGCGGTCGATGGGATTTGCTAGAAATCACGATCAAAAGTCTGGTTCAATTTTGGGATGGCCCACCACCGAAAGAATTATTGATTTATGAAGACCAGGATTTGAGTGTTGAACAGTTCAACATTCAATTTGGAATTGTTTCGGAATGTTTGGGATCAACAAAATGGGCTTTTACTATTTATCACGGAAAAAAAGGCCAAATCCCTGCAATTGATTTTCTTTATTCGAAAGTTGAAACGATCTATATCTGGCATCAAGAAGACGATTTCCCCGTTACCAAATCAGGCTTCATCCAGAAGTCGCTTTCGATCTTGGAAGAAAAACCAATGATAAGTCAGGTGTGGATTCGTAATCCTGATGACAGGAACGGTCACCCGGCTATTGGTCACGTTCAAACTACCTCGGACGGTGTAAAGTACCAACTTATGAAAACGGGTTATAGAGGTGTCTGGCACGGCCATTCTTGGAATCCTGGTCTTCGAAGGGTATCCGATTATAAAAAGATTTTCCCAAAAGGAATGTACCAATCTATTCATTGGTCACCGTCAAATCCATTACAGGCAGAACAATTGGTAGGAAAACATTATCTGAGGTATGGGTTTAGGGCTGCTACTTTATTGGAAGGTTATTGCGTTCACATTGGTATTAATCGTCACGTAAAATGAGCCAATTATCACTTTTTACCGTTGATCCTAAACAGGCTAAATTCGAGCAATACCACTCTGCAAATCCTGAAATATGGAATATGTTTAAGGAACTAACCTTCCAACTTATCAAAGCAGGAAGAAGGCATTATTCAGCAGACGGAATATTACACGCTATACGATGGAATACCGCCTTACGGGGTAACGATGAAAGAAAAATAAATAACAACTACTCATCTATGTATTCACGGATGTTTACCGCTAACTTTCCAGAACATAAGGACTTTTTTGAACAAAGAATATTGAAATGAAATTAATTGAATTTAAAAACCACGTTTACCCTCACTTTCAATCGGAGGGGTTTGCCGCAAAATATGCCTTTCCATTTGCTGAAAAACTTTGCCAGGGTCGGGGGGTTGATATTGGGTGTATGAAAAAAGAATGGTCTTTTCCGGGTTCTTGTCCGGTTGACATTTCTTTTAATGATGGATTCCACGCTTTGCGATTGCCATTTGAAAAAACAGGATTGGACTACATTTTTTCAAGTCATTGCCTAGAACATTTGGAAAATTACGTAACCGCTTTGGAATATTGGCACAAACAATTGAAACCGGGTGGAACGCTATTCCTTTATTTGCCAGATATGAATTCACAGGTCTATTGGAGGCCGTGGCACAACCGGAAACACATTCACTACCTCTTTCCTGAAATGATGCGTTTATACGCTGAAGATTGCGGCCTTTGGGAAAATGTATTTGTATCCGACACTGATTTGAATTCAAGTTTTTACTTTGTAGCTGAAAAGAAATAATGAAAGTCCAATTAAGAGAGTTTGAATTTGAAGTTCAGAATGATGAACAATTTTGGAATGGGGTTGATTCATGGGAACCGGAAACATTTGACATAGTAAAAAGGTACGCTGACCCGGCAAAATCATTTATTGACATTGGGGCATGGAACGGGGTTGTAAGCCTTTACGCTTCTCACCTGTTTAACAATGTGGTTGCTATTGAACCGGACACGGTAGCCTTTGAAAAGCTATCAAAAAATATTGAATTGAATCCGTGTTGGAATGTCAGTTGTCAAAATGTGGCAATATCGAATACCAATGGGAGTTCAATGTTGAATCTTTCGCTTGCCGGGGATTCGATGAGTAGTTTACTTCCAAGGGATACAAATCAATTTCCAACAGTTGATTTTCACAGTGTAGAAACCAAAAGATTTGGCGAAATCATTAAGGGTTCAAATGTTCCAATTGGCCTGATAAAAATGGATATTGAAGGTGGTGAAATTCTGGTTATTCCAGATATGTTGGAATTTTTGGAAGATTACAAACCGCCTATTTACATTTCCTTTCATCCGTTCTGGTTTCCAGAAAATGAAAAGGATTCCTTCATAGTTGATTTTGCGGATTACCTTTTTGGGATTTACCAGGTCGTAAGAGATGGGCAATTCAACCTGGTTACAAAGGATGAGTTTATTAATGGTATGCTTTCAAATTCTTTCACCTACGTTTTTGATACGAAATGAAAACCGGATTGCTCATAACCGCCTACAACCGTCCTGAGTACCTTGAAAAGGGCCTTGAATCAGTTGCAAAAGTTCCGTTCAATGGTGATCTTGAAATACTGATTATTGACGATCACAGTACCGACAAAAGAACAGGCCAATTGATTGATTTATTTATTCAGATGTGGCCTGAAGTCAAAAAGATTCGTATGATTCGAAACCAGGGGATTAAAGAATGCTTACGGACCGGGTTTAACTTTCTTTTTGCTTCGGGTTGTCAGAATGTAATTAACCTGGATGGTGATGCGATTGTAAAGCCTGAATTTTTAGAGGTTTTGACGAATTTAAAAGCCCGGTTCCCAGATGCAATTGTTTCTGGGTTTAATACCCAAACAACGGACCCAAAGACAGGAAAGGTTAGGCATCGGACCATTGGCGAATTTGACGTTTATTGCCTCAAAGAATCAATCGGGGGAATTAATATGGTAATCAATGAGGCCCAATATAAAACGTTTCTCTTACCTGCTTTTAAAGGCCAAAACCATTGGGATTGGAATTTGTGTAAAATAGTAAAATCTTTTGTCGTTTCAAAGCCTTCCGTAGTTCAACACATTGGAATTGAAAAGGGATCAAATCTTAATAATCCAGATGTAGCTTTTGATTTTTAGTTTATGTCAGTAATCGTATTACAACCTCACGGCATTGGTGATCACATCTTTTGTCAAAGCCTTGTTCATCAAATTGCAGATTGTCAGGAAATTGTTTGGCCTGTTTTACCTCACTTTTTGCCGGGATTACGTGTTGCGTATCCAGAAATCAATTGGTTGCCTTTTGGAACTTTAGGCCACATCGAAAACATCAAAAGGGATTCAATCGTAAACGGCAACCGGGTAATTCCCATCAGATGGGCCGATTCCATTACGAGAGTAAAATACAAGGACTGCATGAAATCCAAATATGAAATGTACGGTTTGGATTGGCGGTCTTGGAAATACTTTGGGTACAAACGAAATGTTGAAAAGGAAAACGATTTGTTTTTAAATGTTTTGAAGCTTCAAAATGATACTGAATTTAGGTTGATAAACGACCGATTCACAAGCCTTGAAACAAAGAAAGTAAGCATTGCAGAAAGTTCGGACTTGGTAAATGTTTACATGAAATCAATTTCAGGATTTAGTTTATTTGACTGGTCTTTGGTAATTGAAAAGGCAACTGAAATACATACCGTGGGAACCTCAATAAACTACCTCATTGAATTACTTGATATTCAGGCCAAAGAAGTGGTTTTATATAAAAGATTGCCAGATGAAAACCATTATGAAAATTACGATTACATTCTGGAAAAGCATTCCTACATTTACACTTGAAAATTTAATTTTCGGAAAATAAGACTTGAAAGGGTAAAATGCCGGGGTAATTTATCCCGGCTTTTTTATGGCCTTCTTCCTGTTGTCGCAATCATAGCCTGATCTTCGCAGTCAAAGCATAAACCCTCGGCACCTAGGTTTAATTGTTCAGCCCAGTTGTTTATAGCCTCTTTAAACTTCTCTTCAAAGGTCACAAGAGAACGCTCTGTTCGCTCCGTGTTTGATTGGGTAAAGTAGTTTACACGATTAGAGCCTAATTTGAATCTAAGCGTCTGAGCAGCTAGTAAATTGCCCCAAGACTCCAGAAGAAACTCCCTCTGTCCACAGATGAAGGCATCCAACGAGCATAATAATTCCGCATCCCAGTAGATGCCTGATTGACTAAAATCATTGTTCCATAATTCGCCTAAACCGTAATTCAGAGGAGCCGTCACCGGAAAGATATTATATCCTGAGGTATTTAGCCAAGAGTAATAACGAGAGGCACATTGGGCATCCATCCCCTGCCAGTTCCAACTTCCGTTATCGATGAACTGCCCAGTTAGCGTTGGAAGGTTGGTACAATCAACCAACATCGCTATGTTGATCTTATCGAATACAAGATTAAAGGTTTGATTGATGGGTATGAAGTTCGCACCGGGATTAACGGTTACCGTTTTTTGGTAAAGTATTGTACCATCCTGACATTGGAATATTTTGATCGGTACATTTTCAACGGCTACCGATCCAGAATTGTAGATGTATGCCTTTTTAATCCGTAAAGCTGAATACTTTGATCCTGCGATCGATGTAAACACACCTTTGAAAATAGCTTCAGCAGGAACGGGATTGATTTGCTGCCATTGTTGGACAAAGAGCCGAGAGGTCTGGAATAGAACCTGATCAAGTCTTGCACCTGCAAAGTCCTTCAATGCCTTCTGTACAGATGTCTTGAGTTCAAGGTATGCCGTCTGTTGAATGTCTTGCCAGACCTGTGCAAAAGTTATTTGATCCTGACTTGCTACCTTGTCAATTAGTTCGGTCGATAGACCCGGGTATTGGTTAATGTAGACACCAGATTCTGGTTCGGTGGTTGAGCAACCTCGAAGGCCAATATAATCTTGAAGGCAAATATTCATCGTTCAATTTTTTGTAAAAATAAGTCTTTTTTTATATCTTTGAACTGTTGCGGAGTAGAGGCCAAAACAAAGACATTGGTTTTTTAACCTTTAAGCCTGGCGAACGGTCCTCTACCCGTTTTGCCGGGCTTTTAAATTTTTATGACAGTAGATGAAGTTTGGACCCCAGTACAAGGTTTTGAAGACCTTTATGAAGTGTCGAGTAATGGCTTAGTAAAGCGTTTGCAAAGGGAAATATATCGGGTTAATAACGGCACAATATGCACACACTTGTATAAGGAAAAAATTAGAAAGCAGGTAATTGATCAGTATGGGTATTTAACGGTAGGACTACATAAAGACAAGAACTTAAAAAATTGCCTTGTTCATCGCCTCGTAGCCCTAGCCTTTATTCCTAACCCCGAAAATAAACCTACGGTAAACCATAAAAATGGAATTAAAACCGACAATCGAGTAGACAATTTAGAGTGGAATACTCATAGCGAAAATGTGAAGCATTCTCATAAAACTGGGCTAAAGATACAGGCAAAAGGATTAAACAGTACCAGTTCAATTCCAATATCTCAGTTTGCATTAGATGGCACTTGGATTAGGGATTGGGCCGGATCGCACGAAGTGCAGAGGGAAATGGGATATCACAGAGGCAATATTTCCAGATGTGTTTGTGGTAAGGTAAAATCCGCATCTGGATTTATTTGGAAACGGAAAGGTTAGCGCAATCCAGCAAGGTTTTTTTTCTCCGCCACTCGATACTGAGTCTGGGTAATCGGATAATAATCGTGGCGGCAGTTGTAGCCTCCTAACAAGGTAAATATTGTGGATTTTGTAGTGCCTTTCGCACGCCCTGACCAGTTACCTAAATTAGCCCAATTTTCGACTTCTGATTTCTTGAAGTATCGCCCGTGTCTTGCTCGGCAAAAAGAGCGAGTATCTTTAATGGCCGTACCAGAGTAGAATCCGAATTGCAAATTAAGGTCTTCGGCAATCGTTTGATTGTACTGCCTTGAAAAGTTCATTATAGAATCATTTGTAACTTGAGATACATATCGATTAAGATACGCTTGTTCCTCTGGAGTGCCTTCAATAAACTGCCTTAGTGTCTTTTGCAAAACGGTTCTATTTGTTGTGCCGCTTGCATTAGCCAATAAGGTCTCTTGTATTGCATTTGCAAAGTTATTCCTGATCCCAGACCCCAAAAGCATATCTTTCGTAATCTCCACATTGGCTTTTAGGATTTCTTGGTACAAGACTTCTTTGGCGTTGAAACCGTCAATGAGTTCACTAAAATAAAGATCAGATAGTTTTTTAAGGTCTTTAAAGCCTTCCAGAACTATACCAACCTCGGCTACATATTCAGGATTGGTTACAATTACATTTGTTAATTGAGCCTTTAGCCCGATGATGGCTCTGATGTTTGCGGCTCGTTTCTTTGGGTCAAGTGGTAGATCGTTGGTCAGTTCAATAACTTGATCTGATAAGCCCTTGAATATTTCAGGGAGGCGTTTGTTCATCCCCTCCTCAAGTTGTGCCTGAAGGGTTTGAATTCTCTTGATTATTTCAAGCTGCTTGTCGGTCATTATTGAGGCATCAAGGTGACCATTCCGGCTTTGATCTCCTGTTGCTTGGCAATCGCCATAGCTTTGACATCAGCACGTTGCTTGGGCCGTGGTTCGTTTATCCAATCCATATTTGCTTCTATTAACTCCGTCACAAAGGCACTCAGGTAGGCCGAGGTGATGTAGTCGAGTTCTGTGCAACCAAAGGAATCTTTCAGAATAAGTTTCTCCTCGGTGGTCATATATGCCAAAGGATCAAGGGAAGTCTTTATCTTTAAGACCTTCAATTGATAGCTATTTTCACCGAATACCTTCTCGGTATACTGAGCAGTCAGGCCCATTGTAATGATAGGGTCAAACTGATTTCTGATGGCTTCGGAAAGGTTGGTAGAAAGGACCGCAGTAGTCAGTACATCGTAGTCTGAAGGTATTACAACCTTAGGCTTATTTGCCTCGATCTGATCTAACGTAAGAAGCCTTGATTCGATCTCGGTCCTGTATCGTTGTAGGAATATCGCAAAGGATACTTCTTCGATTAAATACCCTAAGTGAACGGCAACCTGAAAAAAGAAGGTGTTTAATTCCTTCCTGTCGTACTGTTTAGCAACGCCTGATTGAGCCGCAGGAACATTGGCTAATAGTTCAATTCCTATAGCCTGAAAGCCTCGGTAGATGTCATCATCGATGTCTTTCTTTTGGGCTTCGAGAGCAGCAATGTCAAGTTGAATATATCCGGCAGGTGGGCCAGTTGGATACTGAACATCGGGGTTTGTAGCGTTCTTTTTTTGTAGGTTTATTTCAATACTTGCGAACGGTGAACCTTCTGAGCCTAATCCGTTTCCATTGCAGCTTCCACAGGTGCGTTGAGTGTTGTCCTTTCCTGATAATAAGCCTGAACCATTACACGTCTTACAGGGAGAGTTTTTATACCTCCAGAAGATCGGGTTTGAATGGAGTGCTTTATTGACAAGCAAATCATCGTTGGTAAACAAAGCGTCATTCCAAGCAGGTAGACAAGGTGTAAGAATTGAATCATAAACTATTTGTCCTTCTTCGATCTCGCAGATAATTGAGCCAATCGAACAGATCGGATATTGAAGGAATTGATAAGGAACAGGGAACTGATCAAATACGTCTTCATCCCCATTATAAGGTCGAATCTGCCGAACCAAAACCATCCCTTCCATTGCAATGGCAAGGAATTGATCGTACTTTTTCTTTGTCCCATCATTGGCTTTATTTTCATATTGATCGAGTTTGAAAATGATTCCTCCATCGGATTTGTACACGATGTCTTCCTCTTCAAAAACTTGTGGGTAGGGGTTTTCCCAGTTAATAAACTGCTCATTGCCCGGTGTTGGGTCTTTGATCCAATCGGCTAGATCAGGACCAACGAAGACCACCGAATTAGGATTTTCTAGGTACTTGGAAAGGCCCAAAGAGAAAGCCCAGGTTTCGATTGATCCAAACTTAGGCAGGTTCTCAAGGGTGTATTTTGAAGGTAAACCTTTCGGATTATTGTCACTTATCCCGATATCGGTAAAGTCATTTTTGAAAATGATTTTGAAATCATCGGCCTGTTGAATCTTTTGGAGAGTCGTATAAACACGTCCTGTTGCCGTTCTGGTTTTCGGTTGCCATCGCTCTTTGCGATAGATTTTCATCCAATCCTGCTCACCGGGATGCTGAATACGAAGCAACTTCTTAGGGTAGTCCTCGTCAAAGTGCGGTTCCAGTTCTTCCGCTATCTCACGGATGTCGTGGATGTACTCTGTTTTACCTTCTCTAATCTTATCTTGAGAAAGTAGTTTGATTATACTCAAAAGAAGTTGCTCGTTCACGTTGTTATGCAGTTACAGTACGGTTACAGAAACATCTAAAGTGCCAAAGATACATCCGGCCTGATTGGATGCCACAACGGTAATAACGTAGCTACCGATTGAAGGACTTGTAAAAGTCACCCCTCCGGTTGTTTCGTTGATTGTAACATCTAAATCTGTAATGGTTTCAGCACTTGCATCCAAAGACCAAACAATTGAAGGAAGACTTTGAGAACCAAAATCGTAATTCAACGCAGCGGTGTAAGAAACAGAAGTTCCAGAAGTGGTAATTGAAAGTGAATCTGATCCAGAAATTTCATAAAACAGACCTTCAAGAAGTAGGTCAGTATCGAAATTTGAAGGGACCGGGTTAGTATCGGAAACCCATTTAACCATTACATCACCTGTGATGAATTGAGTTAGGTCATTCTGGATTACTGGATCACCTATAACGGTTACCTGAGTTCCTGACGCATCCCAATAAAGTTCTGGAGTGAAATAATAGAAATCATAGTTCTGAGAAGAACGTAGGATCTTGTTATACGAATCAACATTGGCAATCACCTGAGCATCGACAAAGTTCAATGTGTGAGTTTTTGCACCAGGTCGATTGATACGCATACCTACTCCCGGTAATTCAGCGGTTTCAGGCTTCGGTTTGTCACCTGCAATGTTCAGGAAAAGAATGGCGTTGCCATCCAATGCCTGATAGAACAATGAATTAAGAAGAGCCTCGGCATCGCTCTTATCAATCAGACTTGATACCGACTTAGAAACCAAAGCAGCACCGATAATTCGGCCTTTATAATCCACGTCACACCTGTAATTCTTGTAACAAGATACCGGAGGACAATTGAGAGTAATATTCATTTGAATGTTTGAATTTTTAACAACCTATACAGTTGTTGTTATCAGGTTGGAAACCCTGAATTAGTGCTGAAAACTTCATTTGTGCAAGTTTTCTAAAAGAGGTCTTGTTGCTGAAATCCTGAACGGTGGCAACGTCCAAATCGCCAGAAACAAAGATTGATTGAGAGTCAAAAATAAGGATCGGGCATCTTGTGGCAGAAGCGACCGCATTCCTAGTTTCCAAGTCTAAATAATCACTGTGCAAATCTACTGTTAAATCAGAATAATTCGAAGGTCTTTGATAAGTCCCATCTGAATTTCGGTAAATCGATTCCTCGATCTTTGGCTTTTGTCCTCCACCATTGATGGGGAGTCTCAGCCTCTGCAACCAACCACCGTAATATTCGAACCCTTCAATGATTACATTTTCGCTTGACCCGAACTCCCAAATTGTCGAAAAGCAATCAGAATTGTTAAGGCTTAAAAGGTTTGATTGAGAGTAGATTTCTTCACCATCAAAGATGATGAACCGATAGCAACCGTCAGGTAGATAAGGGATATTAACTGTTGCTTGAAGTTGGGTAGCACATCCACAGGCAGCATCTCGATTGAAAAACCCTGGTGTAGGCCAAACACCTAACTCAGTATCATACCCAATTCCTTGAACGCAACATTCAACATTATCAACGGTAAAAGATAAAGTAGTGCCTGAATCCTCAATTAAATAGGTAACTGTCCATAATGGGAAAAATTCATTAAATTGGGCAACCACCGAATCCCAAAAATCAAATTCATCACCTGAAGTATCAAGGTCAGCATATGCGATAAAAAATAAATCTCTTGTTACATCTCCATTTGAATCAACATAATTCCAAATAATTGCCGAACCAGTAGCCTCTATGTTTACAACAAAATTTTGAACAAAGTAAACCTCAAAAGTAAAATTGATCTTACAGGATGGGAATGTCGCTTCTCCGATGGTTGTTTGAAAAACGCCTTCACTATCAACGATTCCAATCGAAACGGTGTCCTTCCCTGTAAAGTTGCCTTGATCAGGGATCAGATTAAACTTCAATAGATCACCTGTTTTGATCGGCATTAAAAAGACATCAGACTCTTCAGGTTCGCATACGTTATCAAATTGCACCTGTTCAAAATTGTACCAACCTTCACGGTATAATAAACTGCCGCTCTCAGGCTCATAAGGTAACGGTGTGCTTATGTTATAAAAACTGAAAAATTGATTATCGGCAGTATTTGACGGATTGAAAAACCTTTGGAATTTCCACGTATTATCAATCGTATCTATTCGCCCAATTAAGAAAAACCTACGGCTGCCCGTAAACTCAAAGGATATCCTTTCATCGCCAGTACCCTCGTATACTATTACGCAATCAGTATTAAATATAATCGTTTGCCCATAATCATTTAATCCTTCTGCGTCTACTGTGGGGTTCTTAATGGCATAATTAACTACCTTATCCATTATAGTTAGAAAGTAATTTTCTAACGGCTCTAGGCCAGAAAAAGGAAAATATTGAATTGGGGCAAATGGATATACCTGAACAGGTGATCTGGCAATAGCCCCAGTATTTAGATCAAGTTGATAGTTGCTAGCTAAGGCAAGAGAAGAGGTCGCTAACCCTGTTGCATAATCAAAAGAATAGGTTAGAGGAAAGATTGCAGCCCCATTTGCATAGTACACCTGTAAGGCTCGGATTACCTCTAATTCAATCCCTAAAACAGGGGCATCGTAGTTTCCCGTTGCGGATATGATACCAGGTGCGGTAAATATTGATGAATGCACATCTCCATCTTCCAAGTCTAAAGAAATGGTGATTTTTTGGTCAGGATAAGAGCCAAGCAGTTGATCGTTTTGAATATAAAATTCTAGGGTTTGAACACCTGCAATTGTCGGGAATGGTGATGGGTAAACCAACCTAAAGTTACCTTCAACATTTGGCAAATTAAAAGGATCAATTACCTCTTGAATTTGTTTGATCGCTTCCGATATTGTATCAGTCACATAAAAACCATCATTAAATTCATTAAAAACGCTATCTAACCATTCGGATATTCTTCTTGCCTCAGGCATAAACCCTGCATTCACCTCAGACTGGCTGAACCTATAAAATGGAAACGGCCCCATATTAATTAGGCAATTGGGTTAGGTCATCCTTCACGATAAGAAGAGGCAATAACTCTTTGACTGCAATGGCTGAAATCTTTAGTTCCTTTTCGCTTTCAATGTCAAGAACCATCAGAGGGAACTCTTCTTCTTCCTCTAACAATGCCCACTTCTGAGAGGTTATAAAATCGGCTTGGTTGCCATCCTGAACCGTTGCAAATTCATTCTTTACATCCTCGATAAACTTGTCTGCGATCCTTTGCAGGTGGTCAAGGTTTCGGCCAATACGGTATGAAGTCTGGAAGGATAGTGGTTGAGTAGCTAAAGGTTGCAAGGTAAAGTAGACCTTCACCGCCTGTAATGGTTTTAATTTCATTCTATAAATGTTTTAGCGGTGGCAGTCCACCAGTTTGGAAGCCCAAAGATATAGGCAATTGATTGAAAACAGTTTGTGCTTTTTTCCCCTGAATAGATTTTCAATAAAGTAGTCCAATATTTTGCATCGTACCGATTTCCGAGGATCGAATGGAATCTTTTTTCATCATAGCCATCCATATCAATAACTAGGAATTGACGTTTTAAAGTCTTCTGTTCATCTATCCATTGGTCTAGGCTCCTAGTGATATGGAAACCTGATATCGTGGATTCACAGATGTACAAACGACCAGAAAACGATCTAACGAGTTGGCAATGATTAAAGTCGGCATTCATACCTTTCCTCAACAACCACCAGAAAAACCGATTCAAGGCGTTTCCGGTGGTATTGCGGATAAGTAGGATTGACTTGTCCTTAATCCTTGTTGTATCGGTTGAACTCATCATCTGTATCCACAGAAAGGATTTTTGCCGTGATCAAATCGGCCATAATGATCGGCTCACTCATCAAAGAAATAAAGTAGTCGAACTCATTAACCCCACCACCGAGATCAACCGTCTTATCAGCCGTTAGGACTACCCATTTTCTCTTTAAAAGTGGATGTGGTGTCTTGACAGGATCAACGCCTTCCTCCTCTGATGGAACCATTATAAAATGATCCACCCTTATCCTGAATCGGATTTGCTCACCGTATTCTAGTACATCGTCATCGATGTACAAGCCCGAAAAAGAAGCCTCTCGAATAATATTCTTGTCGATCGGATGGTTTGAAATTGGAATGTTTTTCATAAAAATCTGTTTTTGTCGATGTTGTAGTTTTGAAGAACCTGAGTAATGTTGAACCCTGCTGAATAGTACATTGGAAGGGCAATAGTAGCGGCTAGAAATTCAATAGTACCATTAAAACCGTTTGTCCCAATATTGAACCTAGGATTACTTGCCGGGCTTGCAGAAGATGTGTAAGTACCTTCTGACGCACCATTTAAATAAAGTGTGATCGTTGTACCTACTCTTGTGCATA
>Ga0114979_10000198_pt1 | contig 39680 bp, 42 predicted proteins | sample S_140625_EF_Meta_FD_87315 | JGI IMG/M metagenome (GOLD analysis project Ga0114979, IMG submission 87315) | Freshwater microbial communities from Lake Simoncouche, Canada to study carbon cycling - S_140625_EF_MetaG | ecosystem: Environmental > Aquatic > Freshwater > Lake | place: Lake...
ACATGATTTCACAAATCTTGCCGCATATACTAATAAGATGAACGCTATACGGGACCTGTTGAGGGGGACGCCGGCACAGGCACCGCCGGTTCAGGCACAGGCACCGCCGCCCTTTACGCCGGTTCAGGCACCGGCACCGCCGCCCTTCGCGCCGAGGCCCCCTCCTATGGAGACGCCGCCACCCGTTCCGCCGGTTCAGGCACCACCGATTCAGGCACAGACACCGCCGCCCTTTACGCCGGTTCCTGCTCCTATGGAGACACCGCCGCCCTTTACACCGATTCCTGCTCCTATGGAGACACCGCCGCCCTTTACGCCGACACCGCCTGCGGAAGAGGATGATGCACGCAGTATGTACGACGACGACGCACGCACGGTGGATGCCACCCCGCCAGACATTGAACGCCGCCAACTTGATTTTTCAGAAATTGAAGGTTCAACCTTGGATGGCAGAGACGACCCCATGTTACACCCCAAATTCACCATGACCATTCGGAAGCCGTCCAACCCTCCTGCAGTGCCAAGAGAGCCCGTGTTTGACATTGTGGGGCAACAGGACGTGCCGATTGAAGAGTTCCTGTTACAAGACCCGGGCAACCACGTCGTGTTCCGCTACGCTGGCAAACAATACGGTATTCCGCTCATGCCCATTCTTGAAACCATCAAGGAGGGACAGGGCATATTTTACGAGTGTACGCGCGAGTTTGCAATGGACGATGGGCAGTACGGCACGTTTGACCCAGAGGACATATACTCACAACCCTACGTTGAGATTGCCCTCGCGTCCCGGTTCTACATCCCGTTTGAAACGTTCCAACAGATCGCCAACATTCCCACGCACGTCCTGTGGGAAATCACCGCTACCGACAAGGTGCTGAAACACGCAGCGTCAAGGTCGTCGGTTCTCGCGGGCGGCCCTGTCATGAGCCAACTTCACTGCCAGGCGGGCTCCGACCTCACCGTGTTTACCATGACGCCGTTTACGCTTGCCCCTGCTGGGTCCACGGGGGCGCCCGAAGAGGAGGAGGAGGAACCAGAGGAGACGTTTGTCAACGTAAAGATGGGCGAAGACAAGGTGCCGATTGACATCACGGACGGCAGCACGTACGAGGCGGTGCGTGCAAAGTACGCGGCGATGAAGGGATTGAACCCCGAGAATATCCAGTTCATTTTCGGAGCAGGCCCCGTGCGGGACTACTCTAAAAACGTGATGCCTGGTGCAACTATTTTGGCACGACAGGTGGGAGGCGGACGCAGACGAACATATCGCGGCAACAAGAAGCACGGTCCCCGCAAAACAAAATCTCGCAAGTAAATATACAAAAATGTGGAAGAAACTGCTGCTGATTGCTGCCCTCTTCGTTGTGTTGACGCCCGGTGTGGTGCTGTCGCTGCCCCCGGGAGCGAGCCTGTTGGTCCAGGCGGTGGTGCACGGTCTGGTGTTTGTGCTGCTGTGGAAGTTTGTGCTGAAGAAGGTGCTGGCTTAGACGCTCTGTATAAACTCCCACTTTAGGTAGTCGCAGATCTTCTTCCATATATCGTCGTGGGCGATGAGGCGGTCTCGGGATTTGAGCAGGGGAAAGTAGACCTTGTACTCGTCAAGCTCTAGCAGCTCAAAAAACTTGTACAGGATGTAAAAGTAGGACAGGAAGTTGGTGCGTTCGTCGGGGCAGTACAGCAGGAAGGGGGCCTGGATTTCTTGGAACATGGTGCGTATCTTTTCTTCTATTTCAGGGGTGATGGTGGGTGGGGGGTTGCCGTTGAGGCGGGATAGGATGTGGGTGGCGTGCTCGTAATACTTGCTTCGGTTTAGCTTTTTTAGGATTTCTCGCATGTCCTTCTCATTGAGCTCTGCAACATTCTGTATGCGGCGCTTTTTGATTTCACACACGACATCGTTCATCACCTCTTCGGGAATGATGGTTGACTCTTTGGCTTGAAACTGGTTCAAAATCTCATTCAAGTGGTTAATTTTCTTGTACGCGTAGTTGTTTCGCTCCTTGGGCGGGTCACGGAAACTGGGAAAGTCGGACACCACCATCATGTACTCCTCCGACCCACAGCTGGGACACACGAGCATGCCCTCGGCGTTCAGTTCCTCGCGTGCCACGTTACACCTGTCGCAGTGCTCTACCTGCGTGCTGGTGCGTTCCTCGGGAGGCACGGTGGTTAGTTTCATGCGGGCGGCGTACTGGTTAAACAGCTCCTTCTTTGACACGCCGTTCATGTCCACGGACGCACTGGGGTGGAGGTACTTTAAAAAGGTGTTTTGGTCGGTGGGTGCAGCGGCGGGCACGGACACGGGTTGCGACGCCCCGCCGTAGTACTGTAGCATAATGTCCGCGTTCCGGGTGTAGTACTCCTCCAGTGCGTTTGTGTGGGTGAGTTGTACTTCAATCTGTTTCAACTCGTCCCGCAGTTTGGACACTGTTAAAATATCCATCAAGTCGGGCGAGGATTCAATGGACGCAAGGGTGTTGAGAACCCCAGTGTGCTTGCTATGTAGGTCGTCAGCGTTGGTGCTGCGAATCTGACACACGGTTGCCTGGTGCAGCGAGTCGAGCGTGCCCGACACCATGTCCTGTGTTTTGGAATGAGACGCATTCTCCCTGTACTTTTTTGTACGAAACACGTTTTCCATAGTTAGTACTGATGACTCGTCTCTTCTCTAAATACATGCCTCTTTGACTTGGCGCTTGTAGGATGGGTTGGTTAGGGCACACGGGCGCTGCGACAGCACGCTTTTTACCACGTCGGCGTACGGGTACCCCAGTTTCTTACACGCAAACACCACTGCAAGGAACCCGCTGCGGTTGATGCCGCACTGGCAATGGATATACACGTTCACACACGCCGGGTCTTTCAAAAACGACTGGATTGCGGATTCAAATGCAGGGTACCACTCTAGGATGTTTGCTTGTAGGTCGTCGGGGGCACCCAGCGTCACGTACCGGCGAGGATACAGTTTGCGGAACCACGCGGGACTGTCCTCTACCGCTGCACAATTCACAACGTGTGTGATGCCATGCGTCTCCACAAACTCTCTGTCCAAAAAGATGCCGGGTCCAAACAGAATCCGCGGGTGGATGTACGCAGGACTGTCATTCATCCATCCAATAGACAACCTGCGATACCCCGACCAATCGTCCATATTGTGTATTCTAATTCGCCCCTGTGAAAAGTACATTGAAAAAGTAGGAGTTGTTGTTTTGTCTTTTTGGTGTTTTTAAAAGTCGTAGTCGTAGTCCTCCTCTTCCTCGTCCTCCTCAATCTCCACGTCGTCGCCGTACACGTAGACGCGCACGTCGCGCGGCTCGTCGTCCTCATACATTACATCGCAGGGGTCGTCCTCAACCTCCTCAATGTCGTACACCATTGCGTTTGGGTAGATGTTGAAGCTCACGTTATCCGCCACACCGAGCGTTGAGCAGATAGTGTTCCAGAACATCTTATCAGGTTACCTCCACCCTTCCACATCCATTCACAATTCGTTTTTCACGGTAGACTTGACGGCCAGAAAGAGAAACACCCACGAGAGCACTGCAAACACCGCCATCGCCGTATCAATGTAATCAGGGAGGACTACAACCGTGGCATGATTGCACTCGCAGTCGGACTCGCAGCGGCACTCGCACTCGCAGTCGCAGTGGCAGTCGCACTCATCATCATCATCCGACTCGCTATCGTACTCATCATCCGACTCGCTAGCGCTCGACTCGCACTCCCACTCACTGTCAGAGTCCTGGCACTCGGAGCGTAGGATTTGTACCGTGTTCTTCATCTGCACTCGCATGTCCGCAAGGGCCTTCATGAAAATCAGCGTGTCCGCACTGGTCTCTGCAGCGTTCTGGATCTGCATTTCTAGCTTGGTGCCTGCCTTCTCCAAAGCATTCAGCACGTCTAGCGCGTCCTCCATAATCAGTGCAGCCTTGTTGCTATAGTTGTTGTTCATTCTGTGTGTGGTACTGATGCCTTACCAGAAACACCAATCCATTTTACAGGTATGAAGTGCCGTTTGACAACTCATATGTGTACCACCAGAGGGGATCGAACCCCCGACGTTCGGATTAAAAGGCCGACGCTCTACCAACTGAGCTATGATGATTTTGTGCACCGCCTACGGGAATTGAACCCGCGACATTCGGCTTAGAAGGCCGATACTCTATCCAACTGAGTTAAGGCGGTACGGAAGTTCCCATGCGGGGAATCGAACCCCGTCCCTCCGGGTGAAAACCGGATATCCTAGCCGTTAGACGACATGGGAAAACAGATGAGTACGGGATTGCGTACTCATCAGTGCGTCCATCGGGAATCGAACCCGAGTTGCGGGTTTGGAAGACCAGTATTCTACCATTGAATTATGGACGCAAATGCACCGAAAGGGACTCGAACCCTTGCGACTTGCGTCAGGAGGTCTTGAATCTCCCCCGTTAACCACTCCGGCATCGGTGCTTGTGTGTTGGGATGGGGTGGATCGAACACCCGTTCCTGGATTCAAAGTCCAATGTCCTAACCGTTGGACGACACCCCATCAAAAGGATCTGGGAGGAATCCATTTCTTGAGTCAGAGTCAAGTGTCCTGACCGTTGGACGACAAATCCAGACGGAATCACTCAGAATCGAACTGAGGACCTCTCGGTTAACCGCGCGATTAACAGCCGAGCGCTCTACCTAATGAGCTATGATTCCAACGTGCCTCTTACCGGACTCGAACCAGCGACCTACACCTTACAAAGGAGTTGCTCTGCCCCTGAGCTAAAAAGGCTCATTTTTTTGTTTTTTTGCGAGTTGTCTCTCGCATCTACGCTGACGCTGACGGTTTACGCCGTCTTCAGGAAGTGAACCTTCAGGAACTTCTGCAGGTTCAGGTACGTCACCTCCTGCGTGTCGTCCACGCGCAGCAGCTTGGCCAGCTTCTGGTCCGGCACGATGCGGCGCTTGTGCGAGGGGTCAAAGCAACCGTTGGACTTCACGTACTGCGACAGGAACTTGGTCACCTCCGTCTGGGACTTCTGCGACTTGGCGGGCAGACCCATGAAGCTCGCCAGCTCATCGGACAGCGGGCGGGGCTTCAGGAAGGCGTTCTTCGCACGGCGCTCGTCGTACTTCACACGCTCCTCGGGGCTCAGCGTCTCGGGGTCCACGCGCACGCGGCGCTTGGACTCACGGGCAGAGCGCTTCACGGCCTTGGCGGCCTCCGTCGCCTCAGACACCAGCGCACGCACACGGGACGTCACATCCGCGCTCAGCGCCTTCAGCTGCTCCTGCACAGACGTCAGGATGGCATCCGCAGAGCGGACCTCAGTCGGCAGGGGAGTCGCGGCGGCGGTGGCGGCAGGCGTGGGCACAACCGCCGGGGCGGGGGCAGCCACCACCGGGGCGGGGGCAGCGGGCAGGGTCACACTCGCCTTGGCGGCGGTCTTGGAGGAGGCGGTCTTCTTGGGGGTGGCAGCGGGCATCTTGTTTGACTTATCGGAGGAGTTTGCGACGGGCATTTCTAACGCGGGTATGTTTATAACTATCCTGCCCTGTTTAAATCACAATCGGAAGAGGGCGCTCATAATTAGAAAACAGAAGGTGTACGGTTCGACGGTGTGGTTTAAAATTCGTACAAGCATGGTTGCAAAGCGGAGATGCGGGGTGGTATGCTTGTAAAACGTGTCATACTCGCGGTTGAGCGACGTGGCGTACCGGTGGCGAACGGACGTCTTGGGATGGGTTCGTGCAAGGTCGGTCATGTCTCGCGAAATGTAGGCCAGCATGATGTACAAGTGGGTCCGTGTGAGTCGGTTGAACAGCGCAGGACGCGCATCCTCAAACCCATTCTCTACCAGAATCTGGGACAGTCGCAACCATTGTAGGGTGAGCAACTCCTCTGGCGACTTTGGCGGTGCAGAGTGGACGGTTGCAATGTGGTTGCGAATGCGGTACATGTACATGGCGCGCAACCGTTTGCGTGTGTCCATGTCAAGCGGTTGCCGAGTGTACGGGTTCAGCGGAAGCAGTGCAGAGTTTAAGCACCCAATGATGCTGCGAATGTCAAACCACCAAATCTTGCCCCCCTCTTCAAATGCAAAATAGTCAAATGGATGAACATCAGTTTTGCCTTCTAGCAGCACGAGCTCTTCGTCATTGTGGCACACTGCCCGTTTCAGCACACCGGGTCCCGATAGAACCAACCTGGACCGAACAGCGTATCCCCGCCATATTTTTTGAATACACACGGTTTTCTCGTCCAGTTTGTTAACCACCGACCACACTCGGGGGACCTTTGCACGAACGTGCCGCCCACAGTACGCAAGTCCCGGAACTGCAGCGGCCTGGCATCTTTCAACACTGGTTTTGTTTTTACATGCCAAGCACTTGTTCATATTGATTACTTTTGGTGTCGTTCGTGTAAAACGGATATACACCCAACGAGGGGTATACTAATTAAACAAGAACCAAGATGAGCACTAACTCTGCAATCCTAACCGTGAACAAGCTGGACGTGAGCCGCGTTTCATTCGTGGTGGGGCAGGCAAAGAATGGTCGTAACCCCAGCATCAATATCAAGTATGATGGTCAGAATCTGCAGATTCGTCTGCCCCGCATGAAGGCGCCTGGTGGCGTGCTGATGCGTGAGAATGAGAAGGATGGTTCCAAGGCGTATACGCTGATCGGCTCCCTGCCCGGGTGCGACACGTACGCAAAGGATCATTCGGCCGGCACGGATGACGTGTCAAAGTTCTACAACTTCCTGCTAGACCTAGAGGAGAAGATCATTGCTGCGTCGGTTGAGCACAGCGTCAAGTGGTTTGGCAAGAAGCGCTCTGAGGAGGCGATTCGCGATGGTTTCAAGCGACTGATGCGGGTGTCGGTGGACAAGGTTGACGGCGAGTATGTGCCCAACGGCAAGTATCCTCCCAGTTTCGTTGTCAAGGTGCCCGTGTATGACAACAAGGTGTCAATGGATATTATTGACAACAAGGGCAATCCGATTTACGTGACGCCCAACACTCTGATGAGCGTGTTCCCCAAGGGCGTTGAGGCGAACATTGTGGTGAGCGGCAGCATCTACACGATTGCTGGTGGCGGGTTCGGCGTGACCTGGCGCATGCAGTACGCACAGGTGTTCCCTCAGCAGCGTGCGACTGCAGCAAACGTGTTTGCAGATGACATTGAGGAGGACGACGAGGAGGACGACACGCCCGCCGTCAAGACCGAGACGCCTGCGCCTGCGCCTGCGGAGGTCACGCACGAGGACACGGCTGTAGACATTGAGATCCCGGACGTGGATGAGGCTCCTGCGCCTACTCCTGCGCCCGCAGCGCCTGCGCGTCGTCGCCGGACTGCTGTAGCGTAGACCAAACCTTGGAGTCGGTTGGAGGGGCGTACATAACAAACATATCATCTAAAAATACGTAAAACGACCTATCACGAAACGGAAAAGGCAACTTTTTCAATGCTGTACAACCGTGCGGCGCTGAAAGAGACCGTTTATGGCACTCGGCACACTCGTAGTAGTGCGTGGGAATGCTGGACAGCATGGACGGGGTGATGACCCGTGTGTCGCTGCTCAGAGTCATGTCCACAAACGACGCAAAGTCGTCGTTCAAGCAGTCCTGGTACGCTTCATTTTGAATACGCGACCAAACCGTCGTGTGTTTAGACGTCCATCCAGGTTCTTGGAAAAACGTAGAGTAGGGGTTGGAGTAGATCCATAGCAGGGAAAACTGGGTCCTGTCGGCCGTTTCGTACTCCACCAGACCCATGGGGTGCAGCATGTCGTCGTACAACCAATGGACGTCCAAGTCGTGCTGCGTAAACCGGGGGTCAATCGTGCCCTGGTACACTTGGTGCCCCCCAAACTCAACCAGGTCGGCGTCCACATCGTCGTCGTGGTCTGCAATGCCTTTTTGAACGGGGTACACCAGTCCCGGACGACGTACAGACTGCATTTGTTGGTTGGGTACTTAATCAAACTTGACGGTAATACGCACGTCGTGCCGCTTCAGAGAGTTGGTGGCAGAGTGCGAGAGTTCGTGGCGCTTGCGAGGGGTGTGCGTCACCTCGTGTAGACGCGTCTCCATGTCCTTGTGAATCTCATCGTGGTGAATGTGAATGTAGTCCAAGATTTCATCCCGAATCGCCCACTCAAAAAAGTTCAACTGACCAACCGTGGTTTCAATGTCGTGGAACTTGATGCGCTTCCACCGACAAAACGGGTCAAACATCTTTTTGCTGTACGCCTTCAAGTGCGACTTGTACGCAAGGTAGACCACAGTGTGCTTGCTGTCCTTCGTTAGGTACGAGATGTTGTACTTCTTAGAGTAGTTGGTCACGAACCAGTCAATCAACCGCAGAGAAATGTGGGACTCTCCCTGTAGGATGCTGCGCACGCGCTCGAGAGTGCTGGCGTCGTTGTAGAATCGCTCAAGGCGGTATAACACCCACTGCTCCTGTGTTTGAATACGGTGCTCCATCGTTTGCGTGTTGAACATGCGCTGCCTTAAAACGAATTACGAGCGTCACGCGTTGAACAAGGTATAAATGAGCAACATCCATGAGAAAGTCACATGGCTGATTGAGACCTACGGCACGAATGACCAGCGCACGGACGCATGGCACGCCAAGCGAGGCGAGATGTTAACTGCATCTGAAATCTACAAAACAGTGTCTGGCGCAACGCCCGCTGCCCGGCGCGAACTCATGATGTCCAAGCTAACGCCGCGCGACACGACCCCAGGACCGGGCGCACGTGCCCTGATTTGGGGCACCCAGTTTGAACCGATTGCAAAGGCAATCTACGAGGCACTGCACCCCGGCGTGAAGATTGTGGATACCTCGTGTATCCCCCACCCCAATCACGTGTTTCTGGGTGCGTCGCCCGACGGCATTCTCACGTGCGACGACGACCGGCACGGTCACCTCGTAGAGTTCAAGTGCCCCATCTCCCGAGACTTTGACGACACCACGCCCGTGCCTCCCAACTATATCCACCAGATGCAGCTCCAAATGGCGTGTACTGAACTCGATGTATGTCAATACGCCGAGTTCAAGTTCTGTGTGATGAAATACTCTGAATGGATGGACACAGAGGCAGAGTATAAGAGCGTGTTTATCGTGCTAGAGGACGGCACGGTGATGTACAAGGAGCACACCGACCCACGCGAGTTTGTAGAGTGGAAGGACGACGTGCTAAAGGACCGGGAGATTGACCCGCTCACCATTCAGTCCGTGTTTTGGGTGCTTACGAAGCATAGGTTTCAGACCGTACATAAGGACCCGGAATGGGTGGAAACACACCTTCCTTACTTTCAGAAGACGTGGGAGGAGATTCGGGAACATCGCAGCGCTGGGACGTTTCCTGAGCATCCTTCGGAGAAGACAAAGTTGGTTCTATAGTGGTGGGGTAATACCGCACTAGCCAATCCAGCTCAGTCCGCTCGGGGTTCTCTGCGTAAAACCCGCCGCTTCCGTCATGGATCTTGAGGAGCGACTCAAAGTACTCCTCGTACATCAACGAAATACGATCCAGTGAAAAGTTTTTCATTGCCCAGTCCCGGCACGCCGCCCGTGAAATCTTGTCAATGTTCTTACACGCCCACACAAACTGCTCAGTGGTGCGGCACCGGTACCCGGTTACGCCGTGTAGGTTGTTCTCTGCAAACCCGCCCCAATCCGTGGTGATGGTGGGCGTCCCGCAAAACAGCGCCTCAATCGTAACGCCACCAAACGGTTCGTTGTACTGCGTGGGCGCCAGCAGTGCCTTTGCGTTCTTCATGAGGTCGGCACGCTGCTTAGGTTCCACGTACCCAATGTGCCGGACGTGCGGGGGCACAGGACTCATGATGCTCTCCAGCGACCCCTGACCTGCCACCACCAACTCCACGCCCAGTCGCTTCGTCACGTCAATTGCAATCCCAATGCCCTTGGAGTCAATGATGCGCCCCACAAACAAAAAGTAGTCCTTGGGCTTGTCGTTGTACTCAAAGTCCTCAGGGTCAAAGTAGTTGGGAATCACAGCGTCGTACCAGTGTGGCGACCGCTTGTACATGCCGTACACGACATTCATCACCGCGTACGACTCGTAGATGGACTGGTTGGTGCATGGCTCGTTGGTGCACCCAATGCCGGGCTCTACTGCAATCAGTTCTGGGTGCGCCCTTACAATCGGCAGGTGGGCGTACCCCCAAAAACACAGCAGGAAATCGTTGGGTTGCTTCCGTGCGCCCACCTCGATGATGGCGCGCTGGTTAAAAATTTGATGGGCGTGGTCTCCCGTGTTGTGCTGGAAAAAGTTGGTGCGCCAGTTGTGGTCGCCGTACGCCTTTTCAAGGTCAGCGTTGAACGTGACCGGCACGTGCTCCGTACACTCCACCTCAGAGTCCTTGTGGCCGTAGTGGTACACCGTGTGCCCGCGAGCGGTCATCATCTTACACCATTTCAGAACCTTTTGGGTGAATGCGCACGCCGAGTAATCCTTGCGTGTGATTGTGTGCGGCAGAGACAGGACGTGGAAACGCATCTGATTGAGTGTTTAGTGCGTGACATGTGTAAGCGTTTTTACATGTGGGCAAAGTAGGCGTTGACACGGTGCGGGGTCTCTGCTCCCACTAGCGGGCCCATGTCCGCTGGCGGCGGGACCATGTGGTTGGTTTTTTGCTCGTACGACGACGCGGGCTCTGCATTCATCACAACCATGCGTTCTTCGCGCGTCACAACTGGACTTTTCTGCTTGTAGTGTAGCACAACGACCGCCGCAATGGCAATCGCAAGGATGAGCATACTAGCGGGAAACCACATATTTAACTTTACCACGCTAAAAAACGAATCGGGTTTTCATAATCTAGCAAATAACACAAGCAATGGAGACGCGTGCCCTTGACACTTTGAAGGTCATCCTCAAGAATCGTGGCGTCGTCGCAAATGCGTTTGAACCCATCGGGATTGGGTCGCTCAACGAGGCGTCCCAGCACATGTTTGAGTACGGTGGGATTCTGGTGGTGATTAGCGACAAGACTCGCATCACGGAGCGCGACGTGCGCGACTACATTGCGTTTTCGGACGAGAACCAGTACACTGCGGGCATGGTGATTGTCGCACTGACACGGCCGTCCGAGTCGGTTACGGGGGCAGTGCGCAGGTACATTGCTGACCCATCACACCCTCTAATTCAACTGTTTGAGATTCGGCATCTACAGTTTGACATTTCAGCACACCGTAAGGTTCCCAACCATCGCATCCTAAAGAAGGCAGAGGCTGACGCAGTGTTCAAGGAGTTTAACGTCACGTCTGCGTCTCAACTTCCCAAGATTGACTCGCAGGACGCAATGGCGCGGTGGATTGGGGCACGGCCCGGGGACGTTGTTGAAATTACGGGACTGTGCGAGGCGTCGGGGGATAACCGGCGGTATCGGTTGTGCGTGGAGAGCGCTGCTGACGCGTAAACACATTTTGTGGCGGTAGAGTAAAATGCCCATCATATCTTTACAAGACCGCGGAGACCCTCGTGCGATTATCAAGGGACCCGCGACGGACGCGTCCATGATTACGCAGATGAAACGTCGGGCTGCAATCGTTGCGGACATTGTGTCGCATCCGACTGGACGCAAGGGAATGGGGGCAGTTGTGGACGGACAGCACACACGGGGGTTTGACGCAACCAGCGTGCGTTCAACCTTAATAAAGCACGGTGGGTCTCTTGGTTTTTTCCGTGTGGTATAAATTTGTGTGCGTGTCATAGTAAATGAAACCGTTAGACCTGATTATGGGGTTGCTGCTACTAGCAGGTCTTGGGTACATTGGGTTTTACATTTACGCAATGATCTCGGGTTGGTTAAATATCGCAAAAGAAGGTAAGGATGCTGGGGCTCCATCCGTACTAAGCGACTGCCCGTCCGACCTGGAGAAAAGTGGGGCACTCTGCTATAAGAAATGCAGAAAGGGATTTAATAGACTTGCCCAAACATGCTGGGTGAATGATGTAAAGGTTGGCGTCGGGACTATTCCCGGTAAAAAACCGTGCGATGCTGGTCAGCGCGACGATGGCACAAGTTGTTGGGAAGATGCGAAGTGCACCACAAACTGTGACTCGAACTGGAACTGGGCTGATGGGGGATACTGCCATACAACATGCGGTGGTTGTGGGTGTATAAAAAAGACCTTAATGGACAGGTCCGACTGTGGTAGCAACAAGGACCTCATTGCTGGGTTGTGCTATGACAAGTGCCCTGCTGGAATGGAGCATATTCCAGGTATTCCTACGCAGTGTCGACCCATTGGAACTAACGAGTTATCCTATACGGATGTAAACAACCCCGGTATTGTAATGAGATGCCCGGCTGGGAAGAAGGCGGATGTTGCCGGTGGATTGTGTTATGACGATCCTGGACCCGGATACGGCAGCATTGTAGGAGGACGGGCGTATAAAGACTGCCCTGCTGGTTCAAAGGACATTGGGTTGTTATGCATTCCAGGACTGGGTGATACCCCGTGGTATTTGAGCATATACATGCTTGGAACTGCTATTGTAGCGGTGGGTGCTGCCTTGATTTATTTCCGTGTTCGTTCGATTCAAGCTAAATCGGAAGGAGGAGGTCGCACACGTAAAACAAAAACTCGTAAATAATAAGCAATGAAGGGCATCTTGAAACAGTTGAAACAGCACGCACCTGCAGTGTTGATTGTGGGACTGATTGTAGGGTATGCGTTGTACCAGCAGTTTCCTACACGTGAAGGACTCACAGTCGACGGAACGGTGCTGAAAGATGGTGATGTTGTACTGTGCAGCGATGCTCCCATTACGTCACAGAGAGTCCCTGGGATGAACATGACATTCGATGTCACTCGTTTCGGTTTTTTACAATTTGCCATAGTGGACGGCGAAAAAATACGAAAGTTTGTAACTGACAACTTTGGAGCCGGAGGATGGACTGATGTAGCCGCATTGGTAGGTGGTACAATGAGCACAGTAAAAGTGAAATGTAATGCGATACCCACCGCCGTAGGACCAGACATCACGTCATCCGCACAGTACACCGTTATAAAGAATCGCGCTGCCGCTGCTGCCGCTACGCCTTCCACTGCTGCCGCTACGCCTTCCACTGCTGCCGCTACGCCTTCCACTGCTGCCGCTGCCGCTACGCCTTCCACTGCTGCCGCTGCTGCTGCTACCCCTACTGGGTTAACGATTCTTAATAAAACGTTCAAAAATGGGGATATTATAGCATGTGTTGATTCAACACAACTCCAGAACACTAAGTATGACAACATGAGAGCAATGGTGGTTGGTGGTAAGATACGGAGGTTTATAGCTCGCAACTTTGGAGGGAGGTCTGGCATATATGATCTCACAGGTGCTGCAGGTACTGTTCCAACTGCACGGTGCAATTATGCAAGTGGAAGCATAGGAGACGACATTGTAACTGTTGCGGATTACAGCATTGCAAAAGCGGCTACTGCGCCTGCTACTGCGCCTGCTACTGCGCCTGCTACTGCGCCTGCCACTGCGCCTGCTATCGATGAAGAAGAAGAACTAATCAAGGAAAAGGAACTAGTTGATGACAAGAAACTAGCCGAGGACAAGAAACTAGACGAGAAGAAAGTAGCCGACGAGAAGAAAGTAGCCGACGACAAGAAACTAAAGACGCAACTGATGATTGTCGGTGGGGTGGTTGGGGTTCTACTGATTGGTGGGATTGTGTACGGCATGTCACGTTCTCGTTCCGGAGGTCGTCGCCGTTAAACAAAAAATCCGCAAATATAAAGCAAGGCAATGACGGGTATCTTGAAACAGTTGAAAACACACGCACCTGCAGTGTTGATTGTAGGGTTGATTATAGGGTATGTGTTGTACCAGCAGTTTCCTGTGCGCGAGAGACTTACAATTGGAGGGAGAGTGCTGAAAGATGGCGATGCTGTAGAGTGCAGTAATCTGACACTGCCAAATACCACCCCGCCTAGATTACAAGTTGGCATGGTGTATAACGACAAAATACAGAAGTTTTCAGTTCTAGGTATATCAAGTCTTGGAGGGTTGGATGCACTGTATGCCTTGCTAGGTCCTAGAGTAACTGTGACATGTGATGTGGGGACTGCAGGACCAAACATTACATCGCGTGATCAGTACGACACTCTAAAGACAACCATAGCCGCCGCCGCTGCTGCCGCTGCCGCTGCGCGTCCTGCCACTGTGCCTGCTACTGTGCCTGCCACTGTGCCTGCTACTGCGCCTGCTACTGCGCCTGCTACTGCGCCTGCTACTGCGCCTGCCACTGCGCCTGCCACTGCGCCTGCCACTGTGCCTGCCACTGTGCCTGCTACTGCGCCCGCTACTGCGCCTGCTACTGCGCCTGCTACTGCTGCTGCTACTGCTGCTGCTGCTGCTACCGCTGCTGCGAACATTAGGGCAGCAGCCGAGAGGGAAGCGGCGACAATAACGGCAGCGGCGAACGCATTAAGGGCGGATGTAGAAAGAGACCAAGCAACGGTCGCTAATAGTCAGAAAAAACTCGAAGATGATGCGGCTGCAGTAAAAGCAGAACAGTTGAGTGTGCAAAGCACCAAGATGAAGATTGAGCAGGATATCGTAGATCTAGAATATCGGAGTAAGGATTATCAAAACATGAGTAAGAAAACAAGAGAAGAGTTGGATGCTAAAAAAAAGAAACTAGAGGAGGAAAAGGATACGTTTAACATGCAAATGATGATTGTCGCGGGTGTGTTTGGCGTTGTACTGATTGGGGGGATTGCGTACAGCATGTCTTCATCCAACACTGCGGGTGGTGGTCGCCGTCGCCAATAAACAAAACCTTTTGTTAAAGATAAACATGGCAAAAACGATGAAGAGTGGTAATCTTGTGGCGTTTGTTGTAGCGTTCGTCGTTGGGTATGTGTTGGTGACGCTGGTTAACGTGCGGGTGCGCGAGGGACTGGAAGTGGTTACGTGGACGGGAACCTTCAATCCGACAACGTACCTTGCGGCAAACCCCGACATTGCTGCCGGTGTTGCACGGGGTGTGACCACCGCAGAGGGTCACTGGAACACCCATGGCAAGGGGGAGAACCGCCAGGGGTCAGGCATGACTCGGGTAGTCACGGTTACGCCTGCGCCTGCCGCTGCTGCCACTGCCACTGCTGCCGCGCGTCCTGCCACTGCGCCTGCCACTGCGCCTGCTGCTGCGCCTGCGCCTATGGCCGCTAGCGGACCTACTGTGTCTATGACTGCTGCTGCACCTGTGCCCCCTGTTGCGCCTGTTGCGCCTGCTGCCGATACTGTTGTACCTGAGAAGAAGGGCGGGATTGTCGAGTTACTTAGCACCAAGTGGGACTCCCTTCAGACCCGGTGGGACGAGGAGAGAACAAAAACCAGTAATCTGTACCTTGCAGTGATTCTCTTGGGAGTGCTGGTTGGACTGTTTGTGCTCTTCATAATCTACCGCTACGCGATGAAGTTTGTACCCGCAGCGGCACCACCCTCCACTCCGTATGGCACCGCCCGCCGTCGTTAAACCGTCTGTTCTCACTTCTGTTAAATAAGTAATGGACATTCACGACACGCGCACGGTCGTTGATTTTCAAAAATTCACGTTTTCGGGACACTTGCGGTCGCACGTGTACAAGGTCATTGAAGAAAACATTAAACTCGGACACGCAGACTACGCTTGCTATTGGGTGTTGGAACTCATCTGCTCAGGACTGGTGCACTCCATGTGGAGCACAATGTTTGAGTGTGCTGCAAAGCACATCAACCGTGCCTCGCCCAACGTGTTCCTCTACCTAGTGGAAAAATACGAGCGGTTTTCAACCTACGAGGGACAGTACTCCACACTATCAATGACGGACATCCGCAACAACTCGGATGTGCGGACGCTTGTGTGTGAAACGGCGGCGTCGCTCGCCCTGTGCCGTAAAAACAAACTTCCGCCCCTCCCTAAAATCAAACCACAGCATGATTTTCACCCCGTCACCATCCAAGAGTCGCTAAAGGCACCCTCGTCGCAGTACGGGCATGCACTCGCGTTGAAGGAAGACCCTCTGGAAATTTACGTGCCCATCAACGAGCTCGTGTACTGCCTGCGTCCCGAATCGCGAGACCTCACGCGGTCGCTGTACTGGACTGCGTGGCTGCTGAAGTACGCGAGTCAGTGCAAGAAGGAGCACAAGGTGGAGTTTGCGTGTGCGCATCGGCCCTCTACGTATGTGGACGGGCGGTTCTCGCACCACATTGTGTGGATGCTGTGGGAGGCGGTGATGCAAGCCGCAAAGGCGTCCCCTCAAGCAGGACTGTTGGCACCCTACATGGACGCGCTATTCAAACTTCACTGTTTACGCTGGACGCCTGCAGTGATGAAGGCTCGCACCGTGTTTTTAACCACGGCAATGATGCTGGTGTGCGAGAGCACCACGCTGGACATTCACGCCAAGGTGCCGCACGACATTATGACCATTCAAAACGTGACAAGCAATATTCCGCAGTGGATATCGGCAATCATCCACACGAAAAAGACGTTTGGGTAAAACGGAAACGAGCGGGCGGGTGGATAGACACACATTATTGCAAGATGAAGGTCCTAATCTTTGACACGGAGACCACCGGTCTGCCCATCAAGCGTGTGGGTGCGTCTGCTGGCCCTGACAACTGGCCGCACGTGGTGTCCATTGCGTGGATGGTGCTCGATTCCGACACCAACAAGGTTCTAACACAAAAGTCGTACGTGGTCAAGCCGGAGACGTGGACAATCCCAGAGGAGTCCACTGCAATTCACGGCATCATCCATCGGTATGCCGAGCGGTACGGTGCCGACCTTGGGGCTGTTATGGACGAGTTTCTGGGCACAGAGTATGACATTATGGTCGCACACAATTTAGTGTTCGACGAGAATGTCTTGGTGAATGCGTTGTTGTGGGATTTGAAGCGTGAGTTTCCTGGGTTCACAAAGCCAAAGTTCTGTACCATGAACCTGTCTCGCGACATGTGCCGGTTGCCGTACCCAAGTGGCTACGCTGGAAACAAGCCGCCCAAGCTGACAGAGCTGTATGAGCACGTGTTTCACAAGAAGCCGGTCAAGTCGCGACTACACGGGTCGTTCTACGACACCAAGATTCTGAGCGACATTCTGAAAACGTCGCACGTTCTGCGTGCCCAAATTGGTTTAAGTGTTGCACCCGCTGTACATACAAATGAGGGTGCAGCGGCGTCCAGCGACTACATCCCTGTCTAAATTCACAAATATAACCCGAGCATGGTGCGACGACGGATGGTGTTACATCCCACAACTTCAACAACGTCAGAAGTTTTTTTACTCGGCAGACCCTAACGTGTTTACCCTGACGGTAGAGCCGTGGACGGGCGTTATACCGCTGCCGGTGCACTTGGAAGAGGGGCTGAGGTACCATCGGGTGTCGCCTCTGGTTTGGCAGGAGGAAGGGCCTTGGGGGAGCGAGTTATACGAACAGTCCATCCCCAGCAAGACACAACCTTGCCGTCCAGTGCCTCATCCAGTTTCCTGATTTCTTCCTCAACGTCCTTCTTGACCTCCTTTTTCACTTCGTCAACTACGTTCTTTCCAAAGCAGCTCATTTTATTTAGTACCTGCGTGAATTTCTTTAAGTTTTAGACCTAGGCGTTCAGTAAAGAATGGTCTTCTTAGATGTGTTATACGTTGGAGCAGCGACCGTCCTTGTGATGGTTGCCCTACACGTCCTCATGTACGCCGTGATGCGGGTGGCGTACCCTCCTGAACCTAGAATCATTTACCGCGACGTGCCCGTACAGCACCAGCAGCAGATGCCCCAGCAGCAGGTCCAACCCCAACACTTCCCGCCGCCCCCGCCCCCACCGCCCGTCTCTTTTCCGGCACCGATTGAGACCAAGAAGGTCGCTTTCACGGAGCAGAAGGAAGAGATACAACTGCCAGAGTATGAAGCCCGTATTATCCCGTCTTCATCGTCTCTACGATTGGACGCCGGTCTTCCGGACGGTCTTCAAGAAACCCGCCCCCCCGGGACTTGAAACGTTCAAGGTCCCTCAAACCCCCGGTAAACCGGGGTGGATTGTTCTTACATATGAAAACAACATTCCCGTGTGCGTATGGATCACGCCACAGGAGTGTTTAACCCTCCCCATGTGCTGCGACGAACGCATCTGCAACGACACGCTGCTGCGTGTAGAAAAGGTGGGCCCAACCGAGTTTGTCGTGTCGGATATTTGGATGTACAATTCAAACTGCGTGTTTGTGTGCTCAACATTCCAGCAGCGGTACGAGTGGTTGAAGGCGTGGTTGCCCGCGTTCACATCGCACGTGCCTGGTGCTACAATCAAACTCACCCACAAGTCGGACTGGGATGGACGGTGCCGGGGGTACGAGGTGTACACGCACGAACTTGGAAAATTTGGGTATTATACCGACGAAGAGGCAGGAGACGTTGTCACGATTGTCAAACTAAACATCCCCGACTGCTATGAAATCAAGGGTGGGCGTGGGTACCTGCGCGTGCCCGACCTAAAACTATCGCAGTACCTGCGCACGCTGGGCGACGAGTTCAAGGCTGCGTGCATTGACAACAAGGATGGGAGTTGGTCGCTCGTGGTTAAGTAATCATCTTCATGGTGATGTGCATTGACTCAACCTCCTTGGCGAGCACACCCATTGCGTGTGGGATGGTGAGCTGCGTGGTAACCGTGTCGGGTCCCGCGTCAAACATGCCTCGCTCTGCGTCAAACAACGCTACCGTGGCGTCGCTGCGGTCCATCAGCGACTCGTGCAAGAACTTGGAGACGCCGTGTGAAATCAACGAGTCCCGCTCCATCTCGCCGATGCGCAGGCCGCCTTCGTCGGACCGTCCCTGTAGCGGCTGGTGGGTGAGCAGCGTCTTGGGCCCCGTGGAGCGGTAGTTGATTTTGTCCTCCACCATGTGCTTCAAGCGGAGGTAGTACGTGGGCCCCATAAAGATTTCTGTTTGGAGCATCTCGCCCGTGTGGCCGTTGTACAGAAACTCGTGGCCCTGTGGGTGGAACCCCGCCTTTTCAAGCAGGTTTCTGATTTCCGGCACACGGTTGGACGCGGAAAAGGGCGTGGAATCCACGGTACACCCCATGTGGACGCCCAGCTTGGTGGTCATGGACTCTACAAACTGCCCAATCGTCATGCGAGAGGGAAACGCGTGCGGGTTCACAATCATGTCTGGCCGTATGCCGCTCGCTGTGAACGGCATGTCCTCCTCTGCAACACGCATACCTACGGTACCTTTTTGTCCGTGGCGGGCACTGAACTTGTCCCCAAGCACAGGAATACGAGGTTCAGCGATGCGGATTTTCACGCCCTGGACGTTCTCTGACGTCGTGTACACTTGAACCCCGTCAATGACGCCGTGCTGTCCGCGCTTGGGCGTGTAGGAAACGTCCGTGTACCCCGTCAGCGTGCCTGCAGCGTCGTAAATAGGACTCACAATCCCCACGAGCACCGTCTTGTCGTCGACTTTCACACCGGGCCGAATGATGCCGTTGGCGTCCAGCAGGTCGTAGTTATAACCCTCCTTGCGCACCACCGTGTCGCGGTACTTTGGGTTGACCGCCAGGTTTGCAATCTCCGTGTGCGTCTGTATCACCGGGTCCAACATGCTCTCAGACGCGTCGTACGAGTGGTAGTACGTTGTGTGAAACAACCCACGTTTCAGTGCAGCGTCGTTCAGCAGAATAGAGTCTTCCTGGTTGTACCCCGTGTATATGGCCAACGCCACAATTGCGTTTTCGCCGTACGGCAGGCAGCCCAGCATGGGGTTGTACGTCCACGTGTGACTCAGCGGGCGCTGGGCGTAGTTCAGCAGGGTGGCGATGGTGTCAAACCGCTTACGGAACGCCGTGTTGAACCACGAGCACGCCTGCTTCGTTTGCTGGCACGAGAACATGTTACGCGGTGCCTGGTTAAAATCGGCGTGCGGGATAATGCTGCCGCTTGCAGAGAACATGACGAGTCCGTGAATTTCAGATGGTTGGGTGGTTGCAAACGGCTGCATGGACAGTTTGGTGGTGTCAGTCTCCTGTGGGTCAATGTACTCAAACAGGGCGTCCATGTCATCCCAGGATTTAGCGGCAAGCACGCGGGCTTCAGTGGTGCCTTTGCGGTACACGGGACGCAGGGGGCGTCCAGCGTCAGACCAAATAATATACTCGTTGTTTTGGCGGTTCCAGCTCAAGCACACGGACGCAGGTAGTCCGCCCGAGTGCCGGGACTCTACCAACTGTGTGTGGATGGTTTCCGTGTCTTGCGTGAACACGCCCACCAAATCCGAGTTGACGTACACCTTGCTCCATCGCGGGTCCCACGTGGACGGGTGAATGCTGGACGTTGGCATGAAGGCGGGTTTGTCCCGAAGCACGCCCATGATTTTCTGCGTGGGGGTTGCTGTGGACAGTTTGCAGAACAACGTCATGGACTTGATCATACCAATGTTGCGTCCGTCAGGGTTGTCGGTGGGGCACATGTACCCCCAAGAGCTTCCGTGGATGCGCCGCGTCTCGATGATCTTGGACCCACGGTCCATCTTTAGGTTGACGCGCCGTAGGTGTGCCACCGTTCCCAAGTACGCCAATCGCGACAGCTCCTGCGACACGCCGTCGCTTCCACCCCACTGCCCTTTGAACGACTTTTCAAACCCGTTCAAAAACGCGTACGACCGCCAGTAGTACCCAATGTTTTCGTCCTGGACTAGGTCTGTAATCTTTTTGCCGGCGTACACGTTCTGCTCAAAGTGGATGCGCGTGTCCAGCTCCCGCAGCATGCGCTGGGTGACCTCTTTGAAAATACGCCGAAACTCTTCAAAGCACAGGTCGCCGGACGCACTGAGGCGCTTGAACCTGAAGTGGTCCCGGTCCGTGGGCGGCTGAAACTGCAGGGCAACATCCATTGCCATACGCAGCATGTGGCCCAGCAGGTACGCCTTGCGACGGTACATTGCAGCCACAGAGTCCTCGGGGGTGCAGTGTGGGAACATCTTTTCAGTGAGGTTCAAAAACACGCTGGCAGGACTGCGCTCCCGCGTTTGGGTGCGGAGCATGTACAAGTCCCGGTCGTCGTCGCGCGGGAACACGCCTGCATCAATGTACTTTGAGTGCGACAGCACGAGCTCTTGAAACATTCCGTCGTAGCGCGTGCGCTCTGACGCAGGAACCCCCGTAAGCAGCACGTCGTAGATGTCTTGGTCGGAGTGCACACCCAGCGCACGGAACACGCTCATAACCGGAACAGGGTTGGCGAATCCAGGCAGGGTTATAACGGGCACGCGGTTCAAGTAGTACTTGTCCCAGTTGGGCGTCTTGTCAATCATTGCAGGGTCGTCGGGCGTCTTGCCCTGGGGAGGAATCACTAAAAAGTGGGAAAAGGGTCCCATGGTTCCGTCCTCGGACGCTGACCGAACGCCGCACACGTGCTCAAACTCGTCCACAGTGGGACCACCTCCCACCTTTTGGGGGGCTTCAGCGTACGACTTGACAGTGACTGCCTGCGGCACATGCTTACGCTTTGACGCGTAAAACATGTTGTTTCCAAGCGTCTCCTGCGTCAGCAGCACCTTCTCTGCCCCTCCAACGATAAAGTACCCGCCCAACTCAAACACACACTCTGACGCGTCACGCAGCTGGTCGGGCGTCATGGTCGCGAGGTAGCACAGGTCGCTCTTCAACATGAGCGGAATCCGCCCAATCAGCACATTCTCAAACTTGCGCGTAGTTTCCACGCCGTCCACGGTGTACACCATATCAATGCCTCCACGCACATCCAGGGCGTACGTCTTGTTCCGAAGGCGGCAATCGTGCGGCATCACGGGTTCGTTAAGAGGACCGTCTGTGGGCGGGGAATACGTTACATCGCGGCCGCCAATGTACACGTCAATCCGCCGACCGTCCGCCAGCACCAAACGGTGCGGGTTTGAACCCTTCAAGAACTCTGGAATGCGTATACCCAAAAAGTCTGCATATGAATCCAAGTGGTGTTTAACAAGTGGATTCAATGTATCTTTAAAAAACGTGTTGAATACGTGCTTTGCCGCCATTCGCTTTACTTGTAATTAGAAAGTATGTTAAAATGCTCACGGCGGGGCTCGAACCCGCGACCACCAACTTATAAGATTGGGACTCTGACCAACTGAGTTACGTGAACACTTGCTATACACTTCCAATCTTTAAACCATATTACAGGGGGATGAAATATCCGCCTCCGCCAAGCATGTTGGTAAACACGCGGTCGCTGTAGTTGTCCGCCTGTACACACAACTGGTGTTTTGACACGTAAATCTTGTCGCGCTCCACAAGGTTGTACGGTGGTGTCGGGCGGTTCATGGGAATGTCAATTGTGTAGTAGTCATCCCCCGTCTCGATGAACTTGTCCCGGCACATTGTGTAGTAATCCAGCATGGTGGGATAGTACCACTTATTAATCAGCGTGCCCGTGTCTTGGTTGAACCCCACGGGGCGCACAAACCCCACAGGGTCGTCGTTCATATAGTAGGTTGCTAGGGTTCCGAACCAGAACCCAGCCCAATCTGGCGGCGCATCTCGTAGGAAGTTGTTGATGCCCGCCTCGAAATCGTCCTTTGACGCTACAAATTTACAGTCATCCTGTAGAATCATAATCCGGTCGTACCCCTGCTCCATTGCCTTTTCAATACACCTGCGATGCCCCTCTGCAATCCCTGCGTTCCCAGAGTTGTGTGCTGTAATAATCGCTCCCTCTACAATTTCAACCTTGTCCATCACACCCATGCGCTCAAGCTCTGCCGTGATGCTTGCAAGTCGGTCGGTCCGATGCTTCAAATTCAGCACGTATATTTTCGGCACGTCAAGCATTTACTAAAAAAGCATATACGTATGTGAAAGCGTTAAGTACACAATGCTGTCCGAGTCGTTACGCCCCACCGTTCTCGACGATATTGTAGGACATGAGCAACCCAAGCAGGTGTTGACCGCCTACCTCACAAAGAAACCCTTTACAAACGTGGTGTACCTAACCGGCCCACCTGGCATTGGGAAAACCACGCTGGCACTCTGCGCCGCCCGCACGTACGAGTTTGAACCGCTTGAAATCAATGCAAGTCGGTCGATTCGTAGTTTTGAAGACGTTGAAAAACTAAAAGACACGTGTCGGTCGTCCGTGAGCATCCACGCATTCATCCGAAACGAGCGTACAAAACTAAAGTGCGTCATCTTGGACGAACTGGACGGCAGCGACCCACACGCCCAGCGCCGGGTCATGGAGTGGATAAAGGACCCCACACGAAAAGTCCCCATTCTGTGCACAGGAAACGACGTGCCTGCACTGTTCAAACGAAACTCTGACATTGTTGAAATCGTGCGGTGCCACCCGCCTCGTCCGTCGGAACTCCAGTCGCTGTTCCCGCACGACGACATCAAACTCCTGCTAAAAGAGTGCCACTACGACGTGCGTCGCATTCACCACAGACTGCAGTACGGAAAATCCGACACGATTCCAAAGTATGTCCTGCCACCCACGGGACTGCCGTGCGAGGAGACGTTTATTCGCCATCAGGCACTGTTTGAGGTGCCGGATCCGCTTGCGGCTGCGTTCGCACGTCATGCCGACACACTGGGCACCGCACACTCATTGAAAACCACTGGTTGAAACATCCACCGTGGTACATGTGCCCACAGTGGCGAATCTGTGTGGCGTTGGAGGTAACCATGTCCTGGCAGATTGCACATACCGTGTTTGCAGGCGGGTCCGCCACCACCACGGTTGACTGGTGCAGTTGACCAGAGGTTGGCATCACTGCAACCGGGTCAAGAAACGTGCTCGCCGCCCCGATTGCAAAAAGTCCACTCGCTGCAGTTAACCGCAGGTTGCTCTGGTGGACCCGGTTAATCAACTCAAGGTACCGCAACTCATTCATTAAAAAAGCATTCATCATCATGTCCCGACCGTTGAACCGGTTAATCCGGCGCAGCATGTCGTTTCTCCCATCAATCAGTCCTGAAATCAACGCGATAATGTCATCCTCCATATTACCGTGTTAATGCGCGTCATTTGAAAATCCCTACCGCCGCATATATGCGTCCATTGACGTTTGAATTGGTTTACCTAGTGCTCGTAGCACGTGCTTTGAACCCATAAACATCAACTCCTCAAGTTCCTTCTCCTTGCGCTTCAGGGTGCGCAACTGTGCCTCCTCAAACGCTTCTGCTTCCGGCATTGTCTCAAGCGCCTCCTCGTAAAACACATTAAACACACCCTTGTAATTCACTCGGTCCTTGTACCCCTCCAACTGCTCCAGCGCCAGTGCAAACATTTGTGCAACCGGGTTCTGAATCTGATTCGTAATGTAAAACTCAGTGTCGGGCTTCAGGTTGTGCTCCCGCACGTAGTCAACCTGCTCAATCTTGTCACCCTGCTTCTTGTTGTCCTTGCGTTCAGCAACGTAGATGTACGCAAGACGGTCGCCCACCTGCGGCTTGTTTCCAGGGTCACGCTCCGACATTCGGTCCGCCAGCACACGGTGGGCAATCTGTCCAGGGATCTTGTAGTCGTCCCGCAGCTGCTTTGTGATGATAAACTTGTCCAGCGGAATCTCATTCTTGAGAATCTTTACCAGCATGTCTTGGACGTACCGCTGTGCCTTGCGAATGTCGCGTTCCTCCATCAGAATGTCCAGTGCGCCTCCAAACACGTCCTTCACGATGGGCGCATTGTCCCGGCGCTTCACTGCAATCCCCATGGACTTACGCTTGGGTTTCTTGGTCGCGTCGTCCTCGTACATCATGCCCACGTACCGCTTCCTACAAAACAGAGCAAACGGGAAGAACGTCTTTTCGTACTCAATGCGGTGCGCCTTGCGTCCTGACGCGGTAATCGCGTCTGCAGCCTTGCGTGCCATGTCCATGGACTCTTGTAGGTTCTTTGTAGGAAACTTGATAAAGATGGAATCCGTGTCGCCATAAATCACCTGTGCATCAAACTGCGTCTCTACAATCTCCTTTGCGTCGTAAATCTTTTGACGCCCGACTGCCGTGGTACACGCCGCGATTTCAAGCTTGCGAATGGGACTGGTACGCGACCCACATTGACCGTAGATGGAGTTTGCAACCACCTTGTACGCCAGCTGTAGTCCGTTCAGCACCGATTTTTGTGCGTCGTCCTCCGTGCTCTCCATCAGCTTGCGCGTCTCCTTTCGCTTCTTCAGCAGGGTATCCAGCGTGATGGGAAGCAACCCCACCGTCAGCGGGTTGGTCTCATTGGGCTGAACAAACCCACACACAATGCGTCCATTGTCCACGTCGTACGCCACTTCATCCACAGTATACTCCTCTGCCACCTTCTCCAATCCCTCATGATTGGTCTTCTTGCCGTTGCCGTCAAACGTCTTGATGTACGCCAAAGTATCCGGCGACAAGTTGTAGGCAATCATGTTGGACGGATATAGCGAGTTGAAATCAAGCACGGGGATGGGTTGGTCCAAGTACATGCCAATCTGCGGCGGCAGAACGATTGCACCCTCGTAGCTAGTGTCGCCGCTGATGCTTTCCTGCGTCATGATGATTTGGTTGCGCTTGGACGCGTTGTACACCACAGCAGAGTAGATCTTGATGCCCTGTCCTCGCAGGAAGATGTACTGAATGGGAACCCGACACACGTCTGCCATTCCCCGTGCGTTTACCAGCGTGTCCAGCTTTGCAATGAGCGTCAACACTAGGTCGCAGTCTTGGATACAGTACTTTGCCACGCCTGCCCGGTCGTCAGCGTTTCCACGATGCGATGCAAACATTTCCTGCGGACTCACGTCATCCTTGGCAAACGACCACTCGAGTTTGCCGATTTCATCTCGGGTCAAATCCGCGTCAAACAGGTACTGCCCAGGCGGGAGCTCCACGACAAACTTCTTGGGGTGTACCTCCTTCACGTGAAACTTTTGACCGTCGCGGTATGGGTTGGACGTGTTGGTAACCACGTCAAACCGAACAAGGTTTCCTGCAAACAACCCACGCGTGCTCTTGGTGTGGATTTCGTAGAGTTGTGTCTTTTCTCCAGTAACAAAGTCGGTCACCTTGTCGCGCAGGAACGTGTTGGCCACGCTGTCTAACTTGTAACTGTCCAGGTTCTGCTCCCGCCGAATGCTGAGGTACAAGTCTACATTCAGCCGCCCCGGCATGTCAATGTAGCGAACAGCAAACTTTCCGCTGGCAAGTTCAAACGTCTTTTTCACCGTCTTGACGTGCTCCCGATGGTCTCCCCACTGCTTGGCGTCCACCCGCCCAAACTCTAGCATCAGTCCACAGTGTCTGGCACGCTCAGCAATGTACCCGTCGTCAAACCCGAACGTGTTGTACCCCGCCAGAATGTCTGGGTTGTTGGTGCGAACACACGCAGCAAACGCTTGTAGCAGGGCGCGCTCGTTCTTACAACTCACAAACTGAACGCTGGGGTCGGTTGAAGGGGTTACGCTGCCCGACACAAACACGATGCGCTCTACGGATTCCAGCAGCAAGTCGCTCCACCGAAAACTCACACCAATTTGGATGATTTGGTCTTCAGGGTTTGTTGCAACCGGAAACTGCCCCGTGGCAGAGTACACCTCCAAATCGTAGGCTGCAACGTACAGCGGGATGGTTGTGCTAAGGTGAGGAGCAACGAGTTTGTAGTCGCACGTATACGTCACATCTACATTCACATCTTCATCGTTTGAAAGCTCGTTGGGGGTGAATTGAATGGGCGATGCTGGCTGAATGTCGCGCTCATGAAACAGGCGAATGTAGGGTGGCAGGTCTCCCTCATACACGTCTTCTGTCTCTGTCTTTCGCTGACCAATCTTGAGCGCTTTGAGAAGCTTTACGACACTCTTGAACGTCCACAGTGACGGGCACTCAATCTTCCACACCTTGGTAGGTGCTAGAAACGAGAACCCCCGCATAGCGTCAAGTTTGTGCTCAGCCGTAATTTTGAGGTTGCGAAGCGGCTTGTCGCTGGCAGAGTCTAATGCTGCCTGAATTTTGCCAGGCGTCTCGCCGTCAGCGGCACGCAGGTACACGTACGGCTTGAACCCGGTGAGGCGCAGCATGGCAATGTCGCCGTCGTTTGTGCGCCCAAACACGTCCACAACGTACACGTACTTTGCGTCATGCTCAATCCAGTCACACGGTTGGAGATACATGTTGAATAACTACCTACAAACTGCTTTAAGTCTATCCGTTTTCTTTCTGTGAATCACTGTAAAGGGCAGACATGGCGTATTTTTATGCAACCACCCGAGGAACTGCCTCACCTCCCACTTCCGTTCCTTCCACGCAGCAGCAGAGCGGGTGCGGTGGAGCGAGTATTTTCCATTCAACCGCGGAGTACCTTGGCATAATTCCGCGTGGAAACGTGGGAAATGCCCCTGAATCGGGGTGTGCCGTGGACACGCAAAGCCGCCTGATGTGGGGCGACCCCGGCACTGCTCGTGAAAAGGGCCCCCAACAGGTGTTCCCACGCCCGTACGCAACCACCCCCTTCATGGCGCTCGGAAGCGTGGAGGACGTGCCCAGTCAAAACGCGGTGATTTTCGGGCACTCAACCGCCAACCGCAAGAGCATTCAGACGGTGTCAGACACGCAGTTCCCCGTGTTTGAACCGCTTATTCAGTCAAAGGCGGATGACATTCCGGCAAACAACTACTTTGTGGAACCGTTTCTGCGTGGAGGACTTGCGTCTCGTCTGATTTCAAAGCAGCGGGTTGATGTGACGCAGTGATTCCACGCTGAATGTCGTTGTCGATAGACTGCATGGTGCCGCGCAGGGCTTCCACCCGCTCTTCTTCTGGCGTCTTGTCCTTGCGAACAAACTTGCGGGGGGGCGGGGTGCTGGTAGGCGCACGGGCCATCAGCGCATCCACTGCGTCAACCACATCCTCCGTCTCTTCGTACGCCTCCCGTGCCTGTTCCTCTGAGCATCCCGCAAGGGAACAAATCATCATGATGGGGTCTGACATTTTTTTACTGTCAAAATGTAAATACCGTGAAGATGCGTTTCATCGACAGTCTATGCCCTCCTGCTTTGCTGTATTTGTTGTTTGTGACGATTCAGGTCGCTGTGGACCTGTCTTTAGGGTTGGTGGGGGTTGCTACAGTGAAGGGCGCGTTCGGACTCGCAGGCACGTACATCCTGAACACGCTGTGCAGTGTTCAACTGGGCGCAGTGTCGTGGGCCATTGTTGCCACGCCCTTTTTGATTACAGCAGCCGCTGTTGCGATCGGACTGGGGTTGTCCATGCAACCCATTATCATTGCTACAGAAGAGTTGACGCCCGACGTGAATGACAGTACTGACGATATTGTAGTGACAATGTCGCAGGAATACCCATTTTCATCCAACGCAGTATTCTAAGACAATGTCATCCTCGGTTATCGAACAGCTCCGTCGGGTTGAGAACGATACGTGGGCGCGAAACCGTGCGCGGCGCCGGGCAATGGAGGTGCCTCCCAGCGTGTCGTCTCTGCTGTACAAGTTGTACACCGCCGTGTTTTGGTGTAGTCGGCGTGTGATGAACACGCTGTTTCACGACGAGTCCACTGAGCGCAAGACGATGATTCTAGCGCTACCCGCTCCCAAGCACCCTTGGGTGTGCGTTCTGGCAAAGTCGGATGGTGAGGAGTACGACATCACGGACATTGTCAATTCTGCGGTAACGCCCGGGCAGTGCGTGACTCCCGAGTGGCTGTCCCATCTGATTGATATTCCAAACGCAAACGACGTGGTGTGGGAGTACGTGGACAGCACGACGTTTGAAGTTGACAAAATCACATCCGCCGGAGTAGTAAATGAAATCAAACCCAAAGCTCATTAAGTATTTTTTATTCAACACAAAAAGGTATTTCGTGGACGCAGAGCGATACATTGAGTTGTCCAGCACATTTAGCGAGGTATCATGGTGGACGCTCGTGGACATGTGGTTCCCGCTCGTGTCTGTGATTCACTGCGTAGTGACAAAAAGTTTGCCTGATCTTTTCTTTTTGTTGGGACTGTACAAGTCTTTGAAGTTGTGGGCGCAGTGGCATGAGTACCATGCGCTCAAATACCAGTTGGGAGAATGGCGTGAGATTGTGAATGCAGTGGGAGGACCGTACATTGCAACCAACAACCCACTGTATTTGCCATACGTGTTTGCAGACGGGATGCAGCGTCTTCAGAACCTACACATCCGTCGTCACGTGGGGGTCCCCGGCCTGACCGTTCCATCCAGGCCACCAGCTGACCCCCCAGTTACCACTACCACTGTCGTCGGATAGTTCGCGTTCGTACTGCTCAGACGTAACCGCAAGGTCCTCAGGCCGCAAGAACATCTCGTAGTACTCGTCGTCAATAGCGTAGGCATCATTGAATATGAACGTACGCACCGACTCGATCGTGTCTTCCGAGTCAATGTCCATCCCAATCAGACACACGTCGTCTGTCAATTCCCAATTCTTCGTCGCAACAAGTTCGTTTAGCCTTACTAGGAACTTGTTGAGATGTGCGTGGATGCCCGCAAACTCGACCGACTTGCGAGTGTGGTTCACAAAGAACTCCATTTTTACCTCAGTGTCTGTACAAATTTAAAAATTCGTTTTTCACGCCTTGTTGTTAAAATCCCCGAATGCCGCACTGTCAGCAGCAGACCCCTTAATGTCTACGGGCACATGGTCAGCGATTCCACGCGAACCAGTCCCCTGAAACGACGCCGACACACTGCCGTACGCCGCTCCACCCTTCTTCTTCATGGTTTTCTTGCTCTTCTTGCTCTTGCTCTTGCGACGCTTGCTGCCGCCCTGCACGTGCGAAGGTGTCGCAGTCTCCTGTCCCGACTTCCACTCCATGGCCCCGGGAGCGATCGCTCCATTCGCCCCGTAGTACCCACCCCGCTTACGACGCATCGTCTTCTTTGCGGACCTCTTCTTGTGCGGCATTTACTCATAGTCCATAAAATTAAACTCAAACATGGAGTTGTACGACCGTGAATTCCACGAGGACATTCAGCGTATAGAGCAACCCTTTATGGAACGCTTGGCAGACTACATTTCAAAGCATATGAGACCGGACGTTCTCATTGACTTTGGGTGTTCAAGCGGAGTGCTGCTGCGGGAAGTCAAAAACGCAATGCCAGACATTGAGTCTGTGGGGTACGAGTTTTCAGACGCAGCGGTACAGCACGCGCTGTGCCCCGACGTTATTCAGTTTGACTTGACGATGCCCCTGGAGCGCGAACGCAAACCAAACACGCTTGGTGTGTGCTTGGAAGTTCTCGAGCACATTGACGACTCCCAGTGGGAACCCGTGCTGAAAAACATTGCAAGGTACTCTGACCGAATTCTGTTTTCTGCAGCATTCCCCAACCAACCCGGCACAGGACACATCAACTGCCGCCCCAAGATTGATTGGATTCGTCGGTTTCACTCCCTAGGGTGGGTTGTGGACCACGACCAAACCACGTGGATGTTTGAGTTTATACGCGCGGGGTACTACATGGGGTGGTTTACGTGCAATGCCATCGTGTTGGTTCCCGCGTGAAACGGATTTTCGTATAGACAGTGTATAGAATGCACGATACAACCATGGAGCATATCTACGTAATTAAGCGCAGCGGCGTGCGTGTGCCCGTGTCTTTTGACGAGGTCCTCCAGCGCATTCGGTGCCTGAGCGACGGATTGGACCACGTGAACCCTGACATGGTTGCGCTGAAGGTGTGCAACCAGCTTCAAGACGGGATGAACACGAGTCAGCTGGACGAGTTTGCAGCAGAGACGTGCGCCATGATGCAGGGGCGCTTCCACCCCAACTACGGAAAGCTGGCCGCCCGCATTCTCATCAGCAACCACCACAAGAACACGCCATCCACCCTGCTAGAGTGCGCAGAGGCACTGTATCATGGGGGTGTTCAACTCATTTCAGAGGAGCAACACGCGCTCATTTGTAGCCACCATGAGACCTACGAAGCCATGCTGGACTACTCGCGGGACAACATGTTTGACTACTTCGGGTTCAAGACGCTGGAGCGCGGGTACCTTCTGCGTCAGGGCGACAAGACGATTGAGCGCCCCCAACACATGTGGATGCGTGTTGCAATCCAGATTCACGGCAGCAACTTTCAGCGCGTGAAGGAGACGTACGACGCACTGTCGTTCGGGTACTTTATTCACGCCACGCCCACGCTGTTCAACTCGGGCGGGCTGCGTCCTCAGTTGTCGTCGTGCTTCCTTCTCACCATGAACGACGACTCTATCCAGGGAATTTACAAGACGCTGGGTGATTGTGCACAAATCTCAAAGTGGGCAGGTGGAATCGGACTGTCCGTCCACAACATCCGCGCACGGGGGTCAAAGATCAATGGAACCAACGGCGAGTCTACCGGTCTGGTGCCCATGCTGAAGGTGTTCAACGACACAGCCAAGTACGTGAACCAGGGCGGGAAGCGCAACGGATCGTTTGCGATTTATCTGGAGCCTTGGCATGCAGACATTGAGGAGTTCCTCAAGCTGAAGCTGAACCAGGGAGCAGAAGAGGACCGCGCACGTGACCTGTTCTATGGTCTGTGGATTCCCGACCTATTCATGAAGCGGCTGGAGCAGGACAAGGATTGGACGCTGATGTGCCCGCGCGAGTGCCCTGGTCTGGCTGATTGCTGGGGCGACGCGTTCGAGACGCTGTACGAGAAGTACGAGGCAGAGGGCAAGGGTCGTAGGTCCTTGCCTGCAAAGAAGCTGTGGCAGATGATTCTGGACGCACAAATCCAGACGGGAACGCCGTACCTGTGCTACAAGGACGCTGCAAACGGCAAGTCCAACCAGCAGCATCTGGGCACAATCAAGAGCTCAAACTTGTGCACAGAGATCATGGAGTTCACGTCGCCTGACGAGACGGCGGTGTGTAACCTGGGCTCCATCGCCCTGCCCAAGTTTGTAGAGGACGGCGTGTTCAACTTTGAGAAGCTGAGGCACTACACCAAGATTCTGACACGCAACCTAGACATTGTGATTGACAAGAACTACTACCCAACAGACGAGTGCAGGAAGTCCAACATGCAGCATCGCCCCATTGGGATTGGAATCCAGGGTCTGGCGGATGTGTTTGCCATCATGCGCATGCCCTGGACGTCAGACGCCGCTGCAAAGCTAAACCGTGAAATCTTTGAGAACATCTACTTTGCTGCTGCGTTGCAGAGCGCGGAAACCGTTCAACCCGGCGACGGTTGGCGTGGCGTGGAACTGTACTCCAAGTTGTCGTATCCGACGTTTGGCGGGTCGCCAGCGAGTCGTGGGCAGCTTCAGTGCGACCTGTGGGGCGACCAGCCGCGCGAGACGCCGTACCTTGACTGGCAGAACCTGCGTGATATGTCTCGCGAGGGCATGCGCAACTCCCTGCTCGTAGCCCCCATGCCCACCGCCTCAACCTCCCAAATCCTCGGAAACAACGAGTGCTTTGAGCCGTTCACGTCTAATCTGTACACCCGGCGTGTGCTTGCGGGCGATTTCATGGTGGTGAACAAGTACCTAGTGGAAGACCTGACGCGCCTAGGCATGTGGACGACAGACATCCGCACCGACATTATTGCAAACAACGGGTCGGTCCAGGGCATTGCCGAGATCCCCGCTGAGATTCGGGAACTGTACAAGACGGTGTGGGAGATTCCGCAAAAGACGCTGATCAACATGTCGCGCGACCGTGCGCCGTTCGTGTGCCAGTCGCAGTCGCTGAACCTGTTCCTTGCTGAGCCCACATATGCAAAGATTTCGTCCATGCACATGTACGCTTGGAAGCAGGGACTCAAGACGGGCTGCTACTACCTGCGCACAAAGGCCGCTGCATCCGCACAAAAGTTCACAGTGGAGCCGCCCAAGATTCCTACAGCAACCACGCCGGATTGTCTAATGTGTTCTGCTTAGTGTGAAAAATGGATTTGATTTTGATGAAACGGATGGATGGTATCAAACATGGCAGAGCAGAACTTTGATTGTGCCCGCGAGGTCCAGTCCTACTTCCCGCACTCGCCCACGGAGGACACTGTAAGGTGGCACGGCTTGTTCAACAACGGCAGGCTGATTGGCCTGTTCAAGGACCTGAACGCCGTGGTCACCGACCTCGAGTTGGATGTCAGCACAGTGTCCACCATCACCATCCCCATCAAGTCGCCTGCGTCGTGGGACCGGTATGAGTACATCACAAACGCCAACCGCATGATGGACAACTCATTCGGCACGCAGAACAACCTGGTTGAGCCCGGGTGGTTGGAGGTGTTTGCAATGTACACCATGCTGAACCCCAACCTGCTGGTGGAGAACGTCAAGTTCCGCAACGCATTTATGTCCAAGATGGATGAGTTCGTCAAGTGTGCTGGGGGCACCATCCAGTCAGAGATCATCCAAAACATTTGCCAGCCATTCCTGGTCAAGTTCGTGAAGGCCGCGTCTGCCCCTGAGAAGAACACGTACAACCTGCGTCCCCGCAAGCACATCAACTACGCAAACTAAAACAAAATACAAACACTACATCCACTCCTTTTTCAATTTTTCTCTGCGTCAAAGTACAAACAGAAATGGAACCCTACACGCCCGCTCACAACACTGCCACTACTGCCACCCCCCTCGTCGTCGTGAAGGGCGGTGCGATCAAGAAGGTTGCGCGGTTGACTCGCAAGCTCAAGGCCAAGATGAAGAAGCTGGCAGGCAAGGCGCGCAAGGTCGGTGGTGAGGCGGAGAAGGTGGTGGAGAAGGCGGAGAAGATCAAGACCGAGGCGGATGCGGTGGCAGAGGAGGTGCCGGTGACGGAGACGGAGGTCAAGGAGGAGATGGGCGTAGAGACGCCTGCCGCCGCGGACGGTGGTCGTCGTCGCCGCAAGACGCGCAAGGTTTCGCGCAAGTCTAAGCACCGCCGGTCGTTGTTTGGTCTGAAGTACTAGGCACCGGCGCAGCCTTTAGTGCCAGGATGTTCTGACCAATTTCAGACACGAGAGCAAATAGTTTCTCATTAAAGCCGTAGTGGCAACCGTTCGGTTCGGCTAGGTCGGGTGCCTTGCGTGCCGAGGACTGGAGGGGGTGAGACAAGGCAACAATCACCTCCTGTGGGCACAGCTCACGACACATGTGTTCGCGACCGCGAATAAATGCGTCGCCCTCCGTCAGTTTGGCGCTGTTGTCAAACTTACCCTCCTGCCAGAACTTGCGAGTGAAGATAAAGGTCGCCTCGGACGTGCGCAGAGACATGGCCATCGTCATGGGCGGCACGTTGATGAACGACACATACTTGCAAATGTCGTAGCAGGGGATGGTACACGTGAACGCGCACTCCTTGCGGGGTTCCTTCATGAGCATTGCGGCGCGGTACGTGATGGAGTTCTCGGGGTAAATGTCGTCGTCGTCCATCATGGCAATCACGTCGTACATTGCCTTTTCTACGCCCAGGTTACGCTTGGCAGCAATCGTAAGACCCGGCGGCGCACGAACGTAGGTTACGTTGGGGATGCCAATCAGCGTGTCCTCAATAGAGTCCTCGCCGTCGTCTACAATCACCCACTCCAACTTGTCTTCGGGGTACGACTGGATGAGGTAGCAGTACTTTGCAAGGGGCATAAACACGCGGCGGTCCTTGGTGAGCGTGACAATGGAAATGTCGGGCAGGTCTTCCTCCTTGGGAAACGCGTCCTTGAGGGCGTACGGCGACTGCTTCGTGTCCAGCACCTCGGGCAGCATCACCTTCATGCGCGCCACCCACTCGGCGTGCCGCTTTTCATAGATGGTGCGCACCGCCTCGGACGCCTTGCGCTTGTCCTTAAAACTCATCTCTGTGTACTCCTTCAGCGCCTCAATGATAGACTCCACCGACGTGTCCACCATCAGCGACATACACTCTGGGTGCTCCCGCTTTTCCTGGACGTGCCCGTACAGCACGCCGGGGCACAACTCGTCTGCAAGGTCGTCCTTGAACGGAGAAATCGGGGACAGCAGCTGAATACACCCAGACGACATGGCCTCGTTCACCGCGTGACAAAATCCCTCGGCGACCGACGTACAGATACACAGGCCGCACTCCTTCATCAGATCGTCATACTCGCCCTCACGCACGTGCTTGTTGATGAGCACCACCTTGGACGCAATCTGCTCGGGCACGTCCACCCGCGTAAACTCTGGGTTGTGGACCACGTTCAGCGTGGGCAGCTTGGCGTACAGGGTGCTGTCAAGCTCCTTGACGCGCATGTAGGCCTGAAACACACGGTGAGGCCCCCGGTAAATATTGCGCCCGATGGGCATGAGTGCCTTGTGGTAGTTCTTCTTGTCGTTCACAGGGTGCCACACCTTGTCCACAGACGTCCACCCGATGCGGCGAACCGTCGCGCTGGGGTTCAGCCGCTTGATGGTGGCCTCTGCCTCCTTGGTCTTGACCCAAATCTCATCCACCATGCTCATGTACGGTTCCCACGTCTTGTACACCCACTCAATGTTGGGAATCCAAATGTTCTTCCGGGCAAACGAAAACAGCGACGGGTTGATGACCTCTACAAACACGTTGTACTCTGCCTCGTCGCAGTGCGGGTGCATGTGCGGCACCCCGCGAATCTCCACGTCCTTGTCAAACACTGCAGTCAGAATCCCTCGCAGGATGCCAACATCCTGTGAGAGACCAGTGTGAGGGTTGAAATTTGAAATAATATTGACACGCATGCTTTGTGTATAGAACCTACTTTGGCACTAAACTCTTTACGCGTTTCGTCATACGGTGCGACACGCCCTGCCGCAGTGTCTTGGGTCTTGATTGTAGGTGGGACACATACCGCTTCCAGTCGTCGGGCGACCGTGGCACGCAGTTGGACGTGAACACGCACGGCCGGTCCCGCCACCACGACGCGTTCTGGACGCCGCACCACTTCCAAAACCCCACAACGTCTGCAATGGGTTTGCGGTCCTCCAACTCAATGTGCTTTGTAAAGTAATCACACGCCTGTTTCATCGCCTGCGACCCGTACCCATAAAAGGGACTGAACAAGTCTTTTTTGAAGCGGGCGTCCACCTCGCACACCTCCCGCCCGTTCCACCCCACACCCTCAATGGGACGAAACGCCCCCCACGACGATTCAAACACAAACAGGTTCTTGTTGTGCTTTCCGTAGACACGCTCACGAAACTCACACAACTCCATTACCTGATTTAGAAAAAGGATTTCAACTCACCTGTCCGCGTGCCAAACACGGCAGTGTTGACGGGGTTGGCGATTGCAGGCGCAAAATCCTCCAAGTCCTTGCGATAAAACATGTGAAAGTCCACCTCTGAGTAAATCTTGCCCGAGGCGTACCCCACGACTCTGCTGTTGAGCTCCTCCAGTTCCGTCGCCACCGTGTTGGGGTCGTTGCGCGAAAACATCAAGTAGTAGCTGCGCATGATGATGCGCAACTCGTCGTCGCTCTGCCGCCCAATGGAGTACTTGCCCCCGCTCATTGCGAGCACCTGATTGCGGATTTCGTTCTGCAACCGGTCAATGTTGGCAATGCTGAAAAACACGGCGTTCAGCGGCGTCTCCTTGTGGATGTGCCCCACCAAGTCCTGACGGGGGTTGTCACCGTAGATGGACCGGTTCTCAGAGTACATCTTGTATGGGCGAGCGGCGAACTGGAAAGTGGCGGGGTCGTTGATGTTGGGAACCCGACCCCCGTGCTGAGGAGCAGGGTACTGCTGCGAGGTTGACGTCAGATTGTAATGATTCTCAACCTTGGGAACGGGGATGCGTTCCATAACTGACTTTTCCATCTTATTACATCTCACGTAATTTTTCGTAGAGCGCCTGACTTATGACCTCCTCAACTTCCAGCGTCATTGAGTAGTCATTGTCGAACGACAACTCCATGCCCGCTCGGTCCAGCAACTGAATTTCAAGCTGCTGAATGTTTGTGGGCTGTAAAAACCGGTACATTTTCGTGGTGGAGTTTGTGGCTTCCGTGTCAACGATCATCATACACTTGTCCACCGTGATTGGGATCTTTGCAAACACGGTAAAGTAGGTGTTGTTTACGGTTTGCGGGGTTACGGTGCTGTAGTCGTTGATGGAGATATAAATGTAGTCGTCGCAGTTCAAGTCTGGGATGAATCGGGCGGTAAGCGTTGATGCAGGGGGTAAATCGGACGCCTGCGTCTTTCCAAACCCCATCACAAGTCCCAGCAAGTCAAAGATTTGCGGTTTTGCGTACCGGAACGTCGTGTCCTGTACCTGCGCCCCCCCTGTGACAAACAACTCGGGACTAATGAGCGGACTGCTGGAAAAATCAAAATTAAAGGTGGGCGCCCCTGAGTTGCTTTGGAATGTAACGTACCCGTCTGCGTCCGTAGAGCATGTGATGCCTGTGTATGGCGCCCCCAGTGCCGTTAACCCCGCATTCACCTGACTGACCACCAGGTTTATGGTGGGGTAGTGCTGGGGGGTTACGCTTCCATCTGCGTTATCTGGCGCAATGTCCACAACCTGGTACGTCGTGTCGGTGCTTTGTTTCACGCGGAACTTTGTGTTGCCACGGGCGGACGAAAAATTCGCAAACACGTTGGGGAGTTCAAGCGACGTGAGTTTAATGGAAATGGCGTTTCGGACTTGACGCTGAAACCGAACCACGAAATGTGAGGAAAGCGAGGTCGCTGTTGGGGTCAGCGCTGCAAGGTACTGCGATGTGCTTGCGTTTGCGCCGCTGCCCGTCGTGAGTCTAGGGTCAACGCCCGCTCCAGGCGTTACATACGCACGAAACCGAGAGTCAATGTTGAACACGTTTGTCTTGACGTCTTTGTTGTACCGAACGCTGAGTTTGCTCTTGTCTTCAAACGCTTGAGCACGAACAAGGTCTTCACCGTCGTTTCGGTTTCCAGCAAACTGGCGGTACGCGTCTTGGTCCGCAACGGGCTGCCCGTGCTCCATATTGTAGTTGTGCTCATTCACCTCATACTCCTCATCCTTGACGTCTGGGTACTCTGTCTGCTGAAACGCAAGCAGGTCCTTTGCATTTTCATCGTATTGCTGTGCCAGGATTTGTTGGTAGGTAAGTTCCATATTTAGTTAAACGAGTTAAATGTATGAAAGTGTTTTGTACAATACAACATAAATAAGATGCTGTCCGCAAGTCAGTACTTGTCGGCGCTGCAAAATGTGGCGTGTCAAGGCGCTACGGGGCCACAGGGTCCACAAGGCGCTGCGGGAGCCGCAGGAGCGGCAGGAGCGGCAGGAAAACCAGGAACACCAGGAGCGGCAGGATCCCTAGGTGCCACAGGAGTAACAGGTCCAATGGGTCCCGGTTCCTTTATCAACGAGGGATACACGGTTGCCGTTGGGTTATCCGGATCCCCCACATCCCAGGTTCCGGCGGTTTCATACTCTCCGGATGGCATATCGTGGTACACGGCGGGCGTGTCCATACCCTCATCTACGTCCGGGTCATTCAACCACGTTGCGTGGAACGGAAGCGTGTGGGTGGGTGCGTGTAACAAGGGGGCCTACACCGCGAGTCTCATGTACTCGCCGGACGGTATTACCTGGACGGCGGGAACGTACAATACGGGAAGTCAAACTGGCAGTGGGATGAATGTTGCGTTCCGTGTTGCGTGGAATGGGTCGTGCTGGGTTGCCGTTGGAGCGGGTACCAACAGTATGCTGCGATCGCAGGACGGCAAGAACTGGGTGGACGTGCCCGTTGCCCCAACCGGTGTCACATTGCGCGACATTGCGTGGAGCGGGTCCGAGTGGGTTGCCGTTGGAGCTACGGCGGGTGGTAGTCAGATATTTCGGTCTACGGACCCATTTGCTGCGTCGTTTGTCGGGGTTGGAGCGTCTCCGTTCGGAACTGGCGGGTACTCCGTTGTATTCAACGGGAGCGTGTGGTTGGCAGGAGGAAACACGATTGGAACATCCTCAATATTCTACTCTATAGACGGCGGGTTGACATGGTCGAGTGCTGGTAATACAAGCACGTTTGGAAATACGTGCTACAGTATCGCATGGAACGGTGGTCGGTGGGTGGCAATGGGAGGGTCGGGCATTCTATACAGCAACACGAGCACGCCATCCTCTTGGACCTCGGCGGGAACACTCCCTGCTGGGTATGCTGTGAGTCAAAGTGACACGAACGGAATCAGTGGCGGAGGCGTGGCGTGGAACGGGTCGTTGTGGATAGTCTGCGCGACGTTCACATCTGGTCGCACCGCGTACATCGGCAACGCAAGCATTGGAGGAACATGGACGATTGGAGGCGACTCTGCGTTTTGTACCACCGGTAACGGCATTGCATCACGTCGTGTGCTGCCCTACACTGGATTGATTAACCAAATAGGTTCTACGGGACCCACAGGACCATCAGGACCCTCAGGACCCACAGGACCGTCAGGACCCTCGGGACCGTCGGGACCCACAGGACCGTCAGGACCATCAGGACCCTCAGGACCCACAGGACCCACAGGACCGTCGGGGCCATCGGGACCCACAGGACCGAGCGGACCCTCAGGACCGTCGGGGCCCACAGGACCTACAGGACCGTCGGGGCCATCGGGCCCCACAGGACCATCAGGACCATCAGGACCCACAGGACCGTCGGGACCCACAGGACCGTCGGGACCCACAGGACCGTCGGGACCGTCGGGACCATCAGGACCGTCAGGACCCACAGGGCCATCGGGGCCTACAGGACCCTCAGGACCCTCGGGACCGTCGGGTCCATCAGGA
>Ga0114979_10000199_pt1 | contig 39590 bp, 34 predicted proteins | sample S_140625_EF_Meta_FD_87315 | JGI IMG/M metagenome (GOLD analysis project Ga0114979, IMG submission 87315) | Freshwater microbial communities from Lake Simoncouche, Canada to study carbon cycling - S_140625_EF_MetaG | ecosystem: Environmental > Aquatic > Freshwater > Lake | place: Lake...
GAACACATTGATGAGAAAACTTTGGAATCCAGATACGAATCCCTTTGTGATCCAAGACTGAATCATTCACAGTCTTTGGAGTTAGCTTTCTTAGTTGCTGAAGAGTTAGCTGCCAGGTAATCTCTAGCGAGATCTAATAGTTACGCTCTGTCCAACTTTGAGGGTTGCTCCCGCAGTTTCGCTTGCACCGGTAATTCGCTTAATTCCATAATCTTTGGTGAGCCACTTGGTATCAATAATTACTTTCAAGCCCAAAGATTCAAGCAGTGATTTACCCGCCAAAATAGTTTCACCTTTGACCTGAGGCATCTTCACTGTTTCAGGGCCGAGGCTCACAACTAGCTTTATTGAAGATCCTTTACCTATTTCAGGCTCATCTGGAACCACCGAGATTACTTGACCTTTTGCCACGCTGTTTGAATATTGGGATGCAACTGCGCGCACATTTAGTCCAGCAGCTTCCAAGGCAGCCTTGGCAATATTCTTAGGGAAGCCTGCAACAACAGGAATTGCACCTAAGGAAACTTTTAGATCGACTCCAGATGCAACGGCAAGCTCGGTGCCATCCTCACCTGAATAGTTATAAACCGTGCCAATTGGATGTTCAGCGTTAAACCATTCAGATACTTTTCCAACGGCTAATCGGGCTCCAATGATCTTTGCTGTTGCGGTAACAAGATCAAGTCCTTGAAGTGCTGGAACAGCAACATACTCTTTTCCTTTGGACACCAGAATGGTGATGCTCATTCCTCGAGGGACTAATACGCCGGCACCGGGCTCCGAGCCAATAACTTGTCCTTCTGAGAACGTGCTACTGAAAACTTTTCTTATGGTGAGGTTTTCAGTTAGGGGACTGAGCAAACTAGTGGCTTGGCTTTGATTCTTATCCGTGATGCTAGGAATAGCGACCAAAGCTCCTGGACCAGATCCGTAGTACCAACCACCGAAAGAACCTGCGCTGACTGCGATAAGGCTGGCTACTAGCCATCTGGTTGCTAAAAGTTTGGAAGAAAACTTAGCAAAAGGTTTTGGTTGTTCAGTGCTTTCCAAATCAGATAGCACTTCAGTGAAACTCTCTTGCGGGATTTGTTCAGATAGCAGAAGCGTTTGAGCTAGATCTTCAGAGTTAGTCTTTGCTTTGCCAGAAAACTTTTCTAAGTGCGCCAAAGCTAGGTAGGCGTTATTCGGCCTGTTTTCAACAAGCGGCTCGGTGCACCAAATCATCAAATCATTCAACGCAGTGTCAGCGTTTGGATTTATGGTTTTAGCAGATGGAACGCGTTCTGTTGTGTGTCGGAAAGCGATTTGCATCGCGTCATCACCGGGAAAGGGCTGCTTACCAGTCAGCATTTCAAATAGCAAAATTCCAAAGCTATAGACATCACTGGCAGTTTCCGCTTTGCCTCGTTTTATTACTTCTGGGGCGAGATATGCCACTGTCCCAACTAGTGAACCGGTATCTGTGTTTGCCGTTAGCTCACGAGCTAAACCAAAGTCTGTGACCTTGATTCGGCCGTCATCGGCGAGCAGTATGTTCTCTGGTTTTAGATCTCTGTGAACAATTCCATTCTGATGCGCCTGAGCCAAAGCAGATAGCACAGCTCTCGAGACCTGCACTATTTGTTCCGAACGCAACGAGCCAAAGTTCTTCAAAGCATCTCGAAGGGTAATACCTTCAACCAATTCCAAAACAATGAAGGCATGACCTTGGTCATCACCCTGGTCAAAAATGTTTACCAAATTTGAATGCGCTACCTTTGCCAGCATTCTTGCTTCTCTAAAGAACTTGTCTCTAAACACAGGATCATCTGAAAGATGGGGATGAATAATCTTGATTGCGACTTGACGATCTAGACGAATGTCCTTACCAAGATAAACAGTTGCCATGCCACCGCGAGCGATAACCTCAGTTATTTGATAGCGATCAGCTAACTTGATGCCATCAAGATTAGACATGCTCTTGAGCCTTAACTTCCACAAGCCAGCTCCAAGCTGATGCTTCCCAAAGTGAAGCGCCAGCTGCCAATTCTTCAAAGCCGGCTTGAGTCAAAGCTTGCTTCACGCTGAGAGTTTCCAAACCGAACACCAAGGTTAACTTTCCTATTAGTTCTTTTGCTGCAGCCAAAACTCCAAACTCAGGCACTAAACCTGAGCGCTGCATCTCTAAGCAAAAAGCATTCACTATCAAATAATCGCTGGCATCTTGTTCTTTAGCAACTTGGAAATACTTTTGAGCTGTCCCAAAGGAGTTAGGAGTCAGTTTTACTAGAGCAGGGCAGTTCAATAGGCCATGTGAAATAGGCACAATTAGTTTTTGCCCTTCATAGAAAGTGGCATTCCAACTCATGTCATTTGCAGTTAACAGTGACTGTGTGCTAACTCCATGGAATGCAGCAACCCGACTTGGTTGATCACCAGTTCTAACCACGTGGTAGCCGTGCACCAAACAATGAGCTGGGAAAGTTCTGGCAAGCTTGGCAGGAAGATTTGTGGTGTCTGGAATTTTATCTTCAACAAGTTTTAGTTTTGTACCGGGGAAAAGTATTGAACTATCGCTTAGATTGTTTAGTTTCTGTAAGAGAGTAACGCTTATCCCGAATCGAGCAGCAATAGCAAAGATGCTCTCACCTAAAGCCACCAAATGTTCAGTTGGAGCTTTAATCTCTAGTTCCTCTGAAAGGGGGATAGGAATGATGAGTTTTTGGCCTGGGAAAATTAGGGATTGCTCTGTAAGTCCATTGGCTTTAGTCAGTTCTGCAAGAGACAACCCATGCTTTGCGGCAATAACAGCTATATTCTGACCTGGGGTAACCAGATGCAATAGTGCAGAGTCAGCAGGAGACACGCTTGCTGAGTGGGTTGAAACGTTTTCGGGTAGGCCTGATTGGCCTAGTCGAATCGGGTTTTCAGGGCCAGTTGTCATATTTCCAATGTTGTTTGGGCATATTTATCGTGCCATGTTGTTAGTTCAGATGGTATCAAGCGCTCAGGTGTGGCAATCTTAAGGGGTGACTGAACCTATAGATCAAGTATCGAGTTGGCTTACCGTTCCTGAGGCTGGTGAATTGCTCGGCATCGTGCCAGGCAAGGTGAGACGCCTCATCGAAGAACACACCCTAATTGCAGTCAAACGCGAGGGTGTCCTTAGAATTCCCGCTGAATTGATTATTCAGGGCGAACCTTTACATTCTCTGCGTGGAACTGTCCTAGTTCTCTTAGACTCAGGCTTCTCACTGCAAGGTGCAATTGATTGGCTATATAGTTTGGATGATTCCCTCAAAGCAACCCCGATAGCTGCTCTAATCTCAGGCCGTAAAGCAGAGGTAAGAAGAATAGCTCAGTCGCTAGCGCTCTAAGCGTCTCGGTTAATTACTTTCAGAGCTAGAGCTTTCAAAGCTGCTTTTGCTGTAGCTTCCAATGTCGCAGCTTCCAAAGACTCTAAAGACCTATCTGCTAATTCAATAATCATGCGCTCAGTTTTCTCTAGTGCACCTGATTCTTTGATGAGTCTTTGCATGAAAGCAATTTGCTGAGCATCAAGATCTCTGCTGGTGAGTAATTCTTCAAAACTCTCCGCCATAGATGGGGAGCGTTCAGCTAATGACTCTTTGGTTAGAGCTATCAGAACAGTTCGTTTGCCTTCACGCAAATCATCACCGGCAGGTTTACCGGTAACGCTTGGGTCACCAAACACACCGAGAATGTCATCGCGAAGCTGGAATGCAATTCCTAGTGGAATTCCGAATTGACTAAACATCCCTAAGGTTGATTGATCTGCTCCAGCAAATGCCGCTCCAATTCGAAGCGGTGCTTCAATGCTGTATTTAGCTGTCTTATAAAGAATTACTTTTTCAGCTCGACCGACACCTTCGGTAACTGGTCTTGAAGGTGCAGCATTTTCTTCTAAGACATCAAGATACTGTCCTGCCATAACTTCAACACGCATCAAACTGAATTCATCGCGACATGCGCTTTCAATTTCTCTAGTTGGGGAGTGCAACAAGGCGTTACCAAAAATCTCGCTGGACCAACCAAGCATTAGGTCGCCAACCAAAACAGAACCAGCAACTCCAAAGCGTTCAGGAGAACCAGCCCATTGCTTGTCCTTGTGTAAAGTTTCAAATCTCTTATGAATAGCAGGAGCGCCACGGCGAGTATCTGATTGATCTAATAAATCATCATGAACTAGGGCAGCAGCATGGAACATCTCAAGCGATGCAGCGATGCCAGCGATGGCCTCTTCGGAGTCATTTACTTCGGTTTCTGTTTGGTGGTACGTTGCATCAGTAAGTGAACTGCGCCAGGCCCAGTAACAAAACAGAGCTCTGAACCGCTTCCCGCCCTGTAACAGGCTATGGGTGTAATCAACTACTGGCACCAAATCAGAGGAAATAGCCTCAAAATCTGATCTTTGCTTCTGGCAGAACAAATCAAGGTTCTCCTGAACTTGGCTGAGAAGATTTTCGGTTGATTTCACTGGAATAGCCTAACTTGCAGTTAGGGATTAGCATTTAAGCGAAAGCATGGAGGTTTTCGTGGGACTAAGTGATAAAGAACAGAAGGTTCTTGATGAACTGGAACGTCAACTTACTGGCGGTAAGGCTGAAAAGCCTAAAGCCCAGGAGAAACAGGTAACCAAGCAGAGTTACGCAAGGCTGCTAGTTGCAGGATCTCTGCTTGTAGTCATTGGACTCAGCATTCTCGTTTTTGCCACTACTCTCCACCAGGTCTGGCTAGGGGTAATTGCCTTCTTGATAATGCTTAGTGGGCTTTACTTAGTAAGCCAAAACTGGTCCGGCAAGGCCTATAGAGCTCCTAAATCAACCCCAAAGCAGTCCAGCGAGCAAGGTAATTTCTTCCAAAAACGCTGGGATGATCGCAACAACAGAAGCTAATTTGGCTAAATAGCCAGAATTTTTTGGGCTCCAACCTTAGGTTGGGGCCTTTTTTCCTTTAAAATCAACCATTTTTGCCATATTCTTGGATTTTCCCTCCACTAAATTGCCCCTTGTGTTTATTGGTCAAGACACGCCAGAATAGTAGTTTGTTCTGCTTAATTTGGTATCTGTGGATGAAAGTGGTGTAATGTGGAGTGTATTAGCGAAGTCGCACTGAGGAAGGGAGCAGCCAATGTTTATAGGCACTAGCTACCCAAAACTCGACGACAAATTCCGTCTGATCTTGCCAGCCAAATTCCGTGACCGTCTAGCCGGTGGGGTAGTGCTAACTAAAGGTCAAGAGAACTGTTTAGTTCTTCTGACAACCGCAGAATTCGAAGCCAGGGCCGAGTCTCTAGCAGGCACATCACCGTTAGGTTCACGTGAGCGTAGAGGACTTAATCGTCATTACTTCAACCTTGCTGAGCCACAGACACCGGATGGACAAGGCCGAATCCTTGTTGTCTCAGGTTTGCGCGAGTGGGCTGGACTCGGTCGCGATCTAGTTGTCGTTGGCGTTGGTAAGCACATAGAAATTTGGAACCCAGAGAAGTACAAAGACTTCATGGATGCCACTGCAGAAGATTTTGCAAACTTCAACGAGGGGGAGGTGACGCTCAACTAATTCCTAGATTTTGATCTCCAGCTATTTGGCTTGTGGCTTTCTTCCCCGATGCCAGACGCAGCAACCAAAAGGTGCAAATGGATGGGGTTCAGAATCTAGGACTAAAAGCCTAAAAGATGAACGAAATCGCTTCTCTTCACGAACCAGTTCTTTTAGAACGTTGCCTAGAAATTTTGGGGGAGTCACTCACAGGTGACTCAGCAATTCTTGTTGATGGAACATTAGGTCTCGGTGGACACAGCGAGGCCTTTTTACGTAAGTTCCCTCAGCTAACTCTCGTTGGCATTGATCGCGATGAGAATGCTTTGAAGTTAGCGGGCGAGCGTCTTGCTCCGTTTGCAGATCGTATTCATCTAGTACAAGCCGTATACAGCGAGATTCCAGAAGTACTTCAAGAACTTGGTATCAATCTTGCTGATGCAGTTCTATTGGACCTTGGCGTATCTTCAATGCAGTTGGATCAACGTGAACGTGGTTTTGCTTATTCTTTCGATGCTCCATTGGACATGAGAATGGATGGCTCAGCTGATCTAACTGCCGCAGTAGTTCTGAACGAATACAGCGAAGAAGAGCTTTCCAGAATCTTCAAAGTATATGGCGAGGAGCGATATGCCAAGCCAATTGCCAAGCAGATTGTCAAAGTTCGCACTCAGACTCCTTTTGTTCACAGCAAACAGCTAACAGAGATCATTGCCAAGGTAGTTCCATTTATCCCTGGTAAGAGCTCAGGTCATCCTGCTAAGCGAGTATTCCAAGCACTTCGCATTGAAGTAAACAGCGAGCTGGAGATTCTGGAAGAAACGATTCCTGCTGTTATCGATTCCCTAAAAGTTGGTGGCAGAGTTCTAGTGCTCTCTTACCAGTCTCTAGAAGACCGCATCGTCAAACAGGCTCTTGTAGCCGCAGCCAATTCTTCAGCACCGATTGATCTTCCAATCGAGCTTGCTGAACATGCCCCAGTACTTCGACTAGTTGTTCGTGGTGCTGAAAAAGCAACACCAGAAGAAATCCAAGTAAACCCAAGGTCTGCATCAGTTCGTCTGCGTGCTGCCGAAAAGATAAGGAACGCCGCATGAGCGTATTAAGAGCAGCTCAACCTATTCGTCCGATTGCACCAAGGAGACATTTAAGACCCGTCTCAAGTGTTCCGGCACCGCTGCGTAGACCCAAGCAAGCTGTTTCAGTAAGAAGCGCAGTTGCTGCTGGCACCTCTAAATCTCTAGCCAAGAAGGTCATCTACGGCTTGGTCACAGTTGTTGTGTTGAACTTACTTATCAACTTGCTGTGTAACCAATCGATTTACAAGATCTCTGAACTAAAGCGCGAAAGCTCAGAGCTTTCAACTCAGGCACAGATTGTGGGTCAACAGGTTGATTCACTTAGATCTCCGCAGAACCTGGCAAATAGTGCTCGTGCCTTGGGAATGATTGTTAGCTCTAATCAAGTATTTCTAAATGTTCGCGATGGCAAGGTTCTCGGTAATGCGGTTCCTGCTTCAGTAAGCAATGCAAATTCTGTTTCATCTAACTTGATTGCTAACGCTGCAATGATTTCTAAGAGCGACCCTACAAAGTTTGCTCAAGCTAAAAAGGCAAAGTTGGAGTTGCCAGCTATAAATTCAAATTCAACGGGTGTCATCCCTGCAAATACAGGCTCTACCAAAGTAGTTTTGCCTAGTGCAGGCATTCCTGCCTCACCAACTCACTAAAACTTCGGTAGGGGTGCCTCATGGACCAAGATGAGCTAGACAGACGTCAAAGACGTTTCAACGTCATCGTCTTGCTCATTCTGGTTCTGTTCTTTGGTCGCTTGGCTTGGTTCCAAGTTATAGCGGCACCACAAATCAATGCTGAATCTCTAAAGGCTCGTCTTGTTGAGCGCAACATCGAAGCTGTTCGTGGAAATATTGTTGACAGTGAAGGTCATATTCTGGCAACCACATCATTTAGTTGGGATGTGAACATAGACCCGGTTAACGTAGGTCCCGTTGTTCTGACCATTAATGATCAAAAAGTTTCTTTCACCAAAGAACAAATCGCTGAAAAAATTGCAGGGATACTTCGTATTCCAACCGAAAGCATTTTAAGCAAGATGACCGGACTGGGTCGCTATGCGAATCTAAAGAAATCAGTTAGCGCATCCGCATACACGACACTTAAGAACTTAGACATTCCATGGATTTACTTCGATAGAAAACAATCAAGGCATTATGCAGATGGAGCCGTTGCCGGCAACCTGATTGGTTTCGTCGGTTCCGATGGATCTGCACTAGCAGGCATTGAACGTATGATGAACTCTTGCTTGGCTGGAACTGATGGCCGAGAGATCTATGAACAAGGTGCTGACCTTATTAAAATCCCATCTTCGGTTAGAACAATTACACCGGTAAGAGATGGCTCTGATGTGGTGCTCACAATCAACTCAGATTTGCAGTACGCAGCTCAGCAAGAGATGGCTGCAACGGTCAGAAGATTGAAAGCTGACTGGGCTAGCGCAATTGTGATTGAAGCCAAGACAGGAAGAATTCTTGCCGCGGCAGAAGCACCTTCAGTTGACCCAAATCGTCCTGGCGCAGTTGCAGAGCAGAACAGACACACCAGAATCTTTCAATCAGCTTTCGAACCTGGTTCGATTCTTAAGGCCGTTGCAGCAGCAACAGCAATCGACGATGGCAAAGCAACTCCTCTAACTAGAGTTACTGCTCCAGATAGGTTGCGGATGCCTTGGGGTCAATACATCAATGACTCAGAAATTCACGCCCCAGAAAAACTAACCCTTACGGGTGTTCTCAAAGTTTCATCAAACACAGGTCTGGTTCAAATCGGTGGCAAGGTCGATAGCGCGACTCGTTATGAATACATGAAGAAATTCGGTATGGGTTCTCGCAGTGGAGTGAACTTTGAAGGTGAATCTTCTGGACAGCTTTCCAACTACAAAACCTGGGACAAGATGACTGACAAAGTTGTTATGTTCGGCCAAGGTGTTTCACTAACCCCAATTCAAACAGCAGGAATTTACCAAGCGATTGCTAACAAGGGTGTTCGCTTGTCGCCGATATTGGTTGAAGGTTGCCGCGATAAAGATGGCAACACGACTAAGACAGCAGTGGATGCTCCAGTTAGGGTTATCAGCGAAACAAGTGCATCACAGACTATGGACATGCTCGAAAAAGTTGTTGAGCAGGGACCTATTGGAAGAACAGCCCGTATTCAGGGATATCGAGTTGGTGGTAAAACTGGCACAGCTCAGATTGCCGAAGGTAAAGGTTATGGAAGACTGCACGCGGTTTCATTCGTAGGTATTGCTCCTGCGGAAGATCCACAATTTATTGTTGCGGTAACAGCATATAAATCAAGGACTGTTAGCAACTCACTTGGTGCTACCCCTGGGTTCGTCTCTGTCATGAAACAGGTGCTCAAGACTTATGCAATTCACCCTTCTACGACTAAATCAAAGAAGTTAGCGACAAACTGGTAATCATGGAAATCAAGCAGTCAATTCCTCCAATTCTGAGACCAGAGCATGTTGCCCCAGTTTCACTTTCTGATTTAGCTGGGCACTTCGGTTTGGAATATTCTGCCGCTGCAACTGTTTCAATTACTGGCATCAGCATGAATACCGGAGATCTTCGACCTGGAGATCTCTTTGTTGCAATGCCAGGAGTCAAAACTCATGGTGCTAACTTCATAGCCAAGGCTGAAGAACTAGGTGCTATTGCAGTTGTCACAGATAGTTCTGGTTTGCAATTAGCTTCTAACGCTTCGGTCCCTGTTTTAGTTCTTGAAGAACCAAGAAAGCGTTTAGGGGAGCTAGCAGCTTTTGTCTATGGCAATACACCAGGTAACATGCCGCTACTTTTTGGTACAACAGGTACAAACGGAAAGACATCAACTAGTTACCTACTCGAAGGATTACTTCGTCAATTGGGTAGAGTAACTGGGCTTACCTCAACAGCAGAGCGCCACATTGCTGGAGAAGTCATCGTTAGCCGTCTGACTACTCCCGAGTCAACTGAAATGCAAGCACTTATTGCTCGCATGCGTGAAAAAGGAGTTACTGATGTTGCTATCGAAGTTTCCGCTCAAGCATTAACTCAATTACGTGTTGATGGCATACAGTTTGATGTTGCTGGTTTTACGAATCTCTCACACGATCATTTCGATGATTACGCTGGCTTCGATGAATATCTAAAAGCGAAGGCAAGACTTTTTACCAAAGCAAAGTCAAAGAATGCTGTTATCTGTCTCGATAGTGATTTTGGTAAAGATGTAGCTGCCCTTAGTGAAGTTCCTTTTGTGACAATCGCAAGTCATGCCGATATTGAAGCTGATTGGCATGTTGAGGTAACAAACGAGTTACCTTCAAGAACAGAATTCAAACTTGTTGGTCCTAATGGTGAGCATTTAGTCAGCAGTGTTCCAATTCTTGGGGCTCACATGGCGGCTAACGCAGGGTTAGCGATAGTTATGGCAGTTACTGCTGGATATGACTTTGAAGTGATTGCCAAGGCGATTGCTGATGGTATTGATGCATATCTACCTGGTCGAACAGAACTCGTTTCACCAGTTGGTGCACCAAATGTCTATGTTGACTTTGGTCACAGTCCTGATGCCTTCTTGAACACTTTGGCAGCGGTTAGAAAAGTTACTGCAGGTAAAGTCTTGATGCTCTTTGGAGCTGACGGTGATCGTGATGCATCAAAGCGACCAGACATGGCTAAAGTTGCTGCAGCCGGTTGCGACATCTTGGTGATTACTGATCACCATCCTAGATTCGAAGACCCGGCATCAATTAGAAAAACCCTTGTTGAAGCTGCTAAGAATTTCCGTCCAGAACTTGAAATACATGAAGTATCGCCCCCTGAGGCCGCCATCCGATTAGCAGTGTCATTGGTTGTTCCTGGCGATGCGATTTTATGGGCAGGACCAGGGCATCAGGACTACAGAGATATTGAGGGTGTCAGAACACCATATTCAGCAAGAGCAGAAGCCAGAGCTGCTTTGAAAGAAGCTGGATACTAATGATCAGTTTGAGCCTTCATGAGATTGCCAAGATTATCGGTGCTGAACTAATCGGCGCTGGGGAGACAATGATTACTAACTCGGTTGAGACCGACTCTCGATTAGTCAAAGCTGGTTCGCTATTTGTTGCCAAGCCAGGCGAAGTCACTGACGGGCATCTTTTTGTATCTAATGCTCTTGCCAATGGAGCAGTAGCGGCAATAGTCGAACACAAAGTTGATGAGGAAATCAACCAGTTAGTTGTAAAGGATTCCGTCCACGCACTTGGTTTGTTAGCAGAATTCGTTGTTGCAGAAGTCAAAGCTAAAGGTAATTTGCAAGTAATTGGCGTCACCGGATCGAACGGTAAAACAACTACTAAGAATATGCTTCGTGAAGTGCTCTCGCTAGCCGGTGAAACTGTCGCTCCGGAAGAATCCTTTAACAATGAAGTTGGCGCTCCTTATTCAATGTTGAAAATAACTTCGAATACCAAATACTTAGTTGTTGAACTTGGAGCTGACGGATTAGGCAGTATCAGTTACCTTGCCAAGATGTGTAAACCAGATATTGGAATTGAACTCAAGGTCGGCTTAGCTCACGCTGGAGAATTCGGTGGGATTGAGATTACCGAGAACATCAAAGCCGAACTAGTCGAAGAAATGGATAGTAATGGCATTGCACTTCTAAACATTGATGATTCTCGCGTGGCCAGTATGGCTTCAAGAACTAAAGCTAAAGTCATTGGCTTTGGAACAAACGAACAATCCCAATACAGAGCAACAGAGATTTCCCTTTCTCTTGAGGGCACCAGTTTTATCTTCAACAGACCTGATGGTTCTAAAGCTGCTGTTAGATTGCAAATCCTCGGAGAGCATCATGTCTATAACGCTCTAGCCGCCTTAAGTGTTGGGGATTTACTAGGAGTGGATCGAACAGCAAGCATTAGAGCTCTTGAGAACATGAATCTGGCTGAGCGTTGGCGCATGGAAAGACAGGTTCGTAAAGATGGCTTAGTGGTTATAAACGATGCTTACAACGCAAGTCCGGAATCCATGCGAGCTGCTTTGCAAACTCTGGCTCAGTTAGGCCGACTAAGTGGCAAGAGAACTATTGCGGTAATGGGTGAAATGGCTGAGTTAGGTGAGTTCAGCGCGGTCGAGCATGATGCGATAGGTCGAATAGCAGTTCGTCTGAACCTAAGCCAGGTTGTTGTTGTCGGTCTTGGTGCGAAACTTATTCATATGGGTGCATCTCAAGAAGGCTCTTGGGATGGTGAATCAAAGTATTTTGATGAAATCTCCGATGCTCTGGGCTTCCTGCGTGGAATGCTTACAGGAGAGGAAATCGTTCTAGTGAAATCCTCAAAGTCAGCAAATTTACGTTACCTTGGCGATGACCTGTTGGAGGAGACCAAATGAGAGCTCTTCTCCTTGCCGGCTTATTAGGTTTAGTTTTTGCTTTAGTTTTCACGCCAACTTTGATTTGGTTTTTCAAGCGCTTGGGTTGGGGTCAACCAATTCGAGTCGATGGCCCTGAAACTCATCTAGTAAAACGCGGTAAGCCAACCATGGGCGGTATCGCGATTATTCTCAGTTCGGTTACTGCCTACTTCGTAGCTAAGGCTTATAACGGCGAAATGCCAACACAATCGGCAATACTGGTGCTTTTCATGATGGTCGGCCTTGGCCTTGTTGGTTTCTTAGATGACTTCCTAAAGGTCAGAAGCCAAAAAAGTGCAGGCTTATCTGGAATTTTGAAAATTGTAGGTCAGGTTGTGGTTGCCACCATTTTTGCTTGGGCTTCTTTACAGAACAAAGATGTTTTTGGTTTAACTCCAGCTTCAACCGAAGTTTCGTTATTTAGAGATACCGGTTTTGATCTAATGCAACTAGCTCCTAAGAGTTGGGGAGATATCGGAATCTGGATTGGAGTGGCAGCATTCCTATTCTGGATTTACTTATTGGTAGTTAGCACCTCTAACGGTGTGAACATAACCGATGGATTAGATGGCCTTGCAACCGGCTCTTTGATTATGTCTATCGGAGCTTTTGCTGTAATTGGTTTCTGGAAATTCAACCAGGCATGTGATATCAATAACCTTGCACCCAATTGTTATGACACCAGAGATCCGCTAGATCTTGCTGTTGTTGCTGCAGCCATCGTTGGCGCTCTAATTGGTTTCCTTTGGTTCAACACCAACCCAGCACAAATTATTATGGGGGACTCAGGATCTCTCGGTATCGGTGGTGCTCTTGCAGCATTAGCTATCTTGTCAAGAACAGAAGTCCTACTTGTTTTAGTTGGTGGAATCTTTGCAATCGAAGCTGGTTCAGTTATCTTGCAACGTGGCGTATACAAAATCACTAAGTGGACTACTGGAAAACCAAGAAGAATTATTCTGATGAGTCCTGTGCACCATCACTTTGAGCTAAAAGGCTGGAATGAAGTCACAGTTGTAGTTAGATTCTGGATCATTTGTGGTCTTCTAGTGATGGCTGGAATTGGACTGTTCTATGTCGAGTGGATTTATGGTTCGGTTGCATGAGCAAGTTGGATCAGCTAGATAGTTGGCATTCCGATTGGAGCCAACTCAGAGCAGTCGTTTATGGACTAGGGGTAACCGGATTTTCTGTTGCAGACACTCTTGCTGAGTTAGGTGCAACTGTGTTAGTAATCGCAGACAAGGCTGACGAGAAGTCACTGGATGTTCTCGATGTCTTAGGTGTTACGCATCTAGTTGGTGCGAGCAAACAAGCCTCGATAGCGGCAATGCATAGCTTTGGGGCAGCGGTCATAATTACTTCACCTGGAATTAGACCAGATGATGAACTCCTTTTACAAGCAGAGCAAGAAAAGATTCCTATCTGGACGGACATCGATCTTGCCTGGCGGGTGCGGGACAAATCTGGAACTGCATCCCAGTGGCTTTGCATAACTGGCACCAATGGAAAAACTACCGTTACCCAACTTGTCGAACAGATGCTGCACTCAGCGGGCATCAAGGCTGCTGCCTGTGGAAATATTGGTGTTCCTATTTTGGATGTTATTCGCGATCCAGCTAACTTTGAAGTTTTGGTAGTTGAACTCAGTAGTTTCCAACTGCATTACCTAAACGAAATCAAACCTTTGGTTAGCGCTGTGCTAAACATTGCCGATGATCATCTCGATTGGCATGGATCGTTTGAGGTCTATGCGAATACCAAAGGGAAGATTTATAACAACACCAGTGTCTGCTGTGTCTATAACGTAGCTGATGACTTGACCTATAAGTTAATGGAATCTTCAGTCAACAGCTCAACCGCTCAAGCTGTTGGTTTCACAGTTAACACTCCTGCACCGAATGAAATCGGCTGGGTTGAAGACTTACTGGTAGATAGAGCTTTCATCGAAGATCCTTCAGTTGCAGAAGAACTAGCAACCCTTGAAGATCTAAAACACATCGCACTAGTTAGTCCTCATCTAATTTCTAACATTGCCGCCGCATCTGCTATTGCAAGGGCTGCAGGAGTCCAACCTCATGAAATCGCTAGTGCTTTAAGAGAGTTTCGTTTAGATTCTCACCGTATTGAGCTAGTGCTTGAAAAAGACGGTATCTCTTGGGTTGATGACTCCAAAGCTACTAACCCTCATGCTGCAGCTGCAGCTCTGTCCACTTTTGACTCAGTTGTCTGGGTGGTTGGCGGTTTGCTCAAAGGTGTTGATCTCACCCCTCTGGTTCAACGGTATGCCAAGAAGATAAAGGCAGCCATCGTCATCGGTTTGGACAGAGAACCGGTTTTAGCGGCACTGGCACTGCATGCGCCTAACACCCAAGTATTTGAAGTAAATGTTTCAGCAGATCAGGTAATGACTGAAGTTGTAAAGATTGCAAATTCAATCGCGGTAGCAGGAGATGCAGTGCTACTTGCACCAGCGGCTGCTTCTATGGATCAATTCAAAGACTATGCAGATAGAGGCAATGCTTTTGCCCAAGCTATAAAGAAGGAAGTGTCTTAGCTATGGCTAGAAATAACAAGAACCAAAGGCCAGAGGCTAGACAAAAGCGTCAAGCACCTGCAGGTCGGATTGCCTCATTTATGAAGACTCCTGTTCAATCAACCACGCAGTGGTTTGATGAATATTTCTTGCACCAATCAAAGCTTTTCTACTCGCTAGTTATGTTGATTGTCTTGATGGTGTCTTTTGGGTTAGTCATGGTCCTCTCATCTTCTAACGTCAATTCCATTAAGGCTGACGGCGACCCGTTTGGTTATTTTAGAGGTCAGCTGCTCTATGCAGTTATTGGCTTAGCGGCAATGCTAGTCATTTCTATGCGGGACATGGAGTGGATTCAGCGCTTTGCAAACTTGTTGCTAGTTGGTGGAATTATTGGTCAATTTTTAGTTCTTGTTCCAGGCATCGGTGTCTCAGTAGGTGGTAACACTAACTGGATCAGAATTTGGTTCATTCAAGTGCAACCTTCAGAGTTTTTGAAATTGGGTTTAATTCTCTTCATCGCAAGTTTCCTAAGCCAGAGCAGTGTTGATCTATGGGATTTCAACAAAGGCGGTAAGCAAGCGCTTGTTGCAGGCTTTGGATCTGCTTTATTAGTTTTCGTAACTGGAAGAGACATGGGTACTGCAATTGTCATCGTGATGATAGTTATCGTGCTCATGTATTTGGCTGGTTTACCTAGAGAGCATCTAATGAAGTTCTATGGTTTAGCTGCCATTGGCTTTGCTGCTGGTGCTGTTATTTCCCCTTCTCGTGTACTTCGTATTTTGAACTTCTTTGTGAGCATGTTCGGTCAAGCTTCTGAAGTTGATGATGGTGCCAACTGGCAGGTAAAACACGGAACCTGGGCTTTGGCATCTGGTGGAATTTTCGGAACAGGTCTTGGACAATCTAAATTGAACTGGGGCTGGATCCCTGAAGTTGAGAATGACTTTATCTTCGCCATAATCGGTGAAGAGTGGGGAATGATAGGAGCACTTGTTGTCCTTGGTTGTTTTTTCTTACTCTCTAAGCACATCAGAAACATTGCTAGCGGTGCAAGAACTCAGTTTGCTTCACTTGCAGCGACCGGCATCATGCTTTGGATCTTGCTTCAAGCACTTATCAACATCGCGGTAGTTTTGCACTTGATGCCAGTGCTAGGAGTCCCGCTGCCGTTAATTTCTAAAGGTGGTTCCTCGCTGATTGCTGTTCTAATGGCCCTCGGTGTTGTTTTAGCAATCGAAAGAGAACCAAATCCGAAGCAGAGGACCGCTAGAAGATGACGAACTATCTGCTTGCCGGTGGAGGAACTGCAGGTCACGTAAACCCGTTGTTAGCACTTGCTGACCAAATTATGCTTCAGCCTGGTAAACACAATGTATTCGCTTTGGGGACAGTCGAAGGTTTGGAATCAAGACTTGTGCCTGAGCGAGGATATCAACTGCTTACTGTTGCACGCCTTCCAATGCCCAGAAAACTAAACGGCTATGTATTTAAGTTTCCAGTTGCCTTTAGAAATGCTGTTGCAGACGTGAAGAGATACATCAAATATCACAAGATAGATGTGGTTGTTGGTTTCGGTGGCTACGCAAGCGCGCCTGCTTACAGAGCAGCGCTTGCTATGGGCATTCCCTATGTAATCCATGAGGCAAATGCCTTACCTGGTTATGCCAATCGGGTTGGAGCAAAACGTGCTTCGGCTATTGCCATCACTTTTCCTAATACGAAGTTGGCTAAAGGTGTTTTATCGGGGATGCCGCTTCGAAAAGAAATAGTTGCACTTATCGGCAATGATTCGAAAAAGGTGGCAACCAAGTTCTTCAACTTGGACACCAAGCTGACGACACTTCTAGTTACCGGTGGTTCTTTAGGCGCTAAGAAAATAAATGACACCATCGAGGCTTCACGAGGCGTCTTAGACGCTGCTGGTATTCAAGTAGTCCACATCGTTGGCGACAAGGCTGGTTTAGAACCAATACACACTGGAAGCTACGTGCGCCTAAATTATTGCGATCGCATGGACCTAGCCATTGCAGCTGCCGATTTTGCAGTTGCCAGGGCAGGAGCTGCCACAGTCTCCGAGTTCACAGCTGTTGGATTACCTGCTGTGTTTGTTCCTTACCCTGTTGGTAATGGCGAACAGAGGCTAAATGCGCAACAGGTAGTCGCTGCAGGTGGAGCGGTATTAGTCGAAGATGCAAATTTCACGCCTGAGTATGTGCGATCTGAGTTAATTCCCATGGTCAGTAACAGCAAACTTCGGCAACAAATGAAAGATAAGGCCTTGGCAACAGGTTTCGGTGATGGTGCTAAGCGACTACTCAAGTTAGTTAATGGCGTGTTGTAAGGGTTGACCTTATGACCCGAACTTAGTCTTAAAAGAAATCTTTAGGAATTTATGACCATCAAACCCGATTACAGCCAAGCTGTTCCAGCAGATCTTGGCAAGGTGCACTTTATCGGCATCGGTGGCTCTGGCATGAGCGGAATAGCTCGAATGCTCATCAGTGCCGGTCATAAAGTAACCGGTAGCGATGTTCGTGATTCAGGCAACATAGTTGAACTTAGAAAACTTGGTGCAGAAATCCACATTGGTCACGATGCAGCTAACTTAGGGGACTGTGACACTGTTGTGGTTACTTCAGCACTTTGGCCTACCAATCCTGAATACGTTCTGGCCCAAGAAAAGAAACTTCCTATTTTGCATAGGTCGCAGGCGCTAAAGTACTTGACCGATAAGAAAACGCTTGTTTCGGTAGCAGGAGCCCACGGCAAAACAACTAGCACTGGAATGATCATCACTGGACTCAAGGCCCTAGGGGAGGACCCAAGCTTTGTAAACGGTGGAGTTATCGCTGCCTACGGAACCTCTTCTGCAAGTGGAACATCTGAACTTTTTGTTATTGAAGCTGATGAATCAGATGGTTCTTTCCTGCACTATCAAACAGCTGTTGCATTGATCACCAATGTTGATCCAGATCATTTAGATCACTATGGGTCGCTAGAGAACTTTGAAGCCGAGTTTGCTCGCTTTGCTAACGGTGCTAGTGAGTTTGTTGTTATAAGTTCAGATGACCCAGGAGCAGTTCGCGTAACACAACTGCTATCTGATAAGAAAGTAATAACTTTCGGGCAGCACCCAGATGCTGATGTGTCTCTTGTTGAAGTTGATGCAACTGCAGCGCAGGTGTCTTTCACCATTAGTTATCTTGGTGAGCAGTATTCAGCTCAGTTGAAAGTGCCAGGATTACACAATGCAATTAATGCAGCTGGTGCCTTCGGAGTTTTAGTCGGTTTAGGTTTTGATGCCAGAACATCCTTGGCTGCTATCGCAACTTTCGGTGGGACTGAAAGAAGATTTGAATTGCACGGTGAGCACAGGGGAGTGAAGGTTTATGACGATTTTGCCCATCACCCAACTGAAGTACTTGCAGCTCTCAGTGCAGCGCGTGCTGTTGTTGGCTCAGGAAGATTAATAACAGTTTTCCAACCTCATCTTTATAGTCGGACTAGATTATTTGCCAAGGAATTTGCTGAGGCACTAGCTCTAAGCGATGAGGTAGTGGTGCTAGATATTTATGCAGCAAGAGAAGATCCTGAACCTGGCGTTACCGGTGCTCTAATCGCAGATGCGTTTAAAGATCAAGCAAGAATGCACTACGTGCCCAATTGGGATGATGTCCCTAACGCTGTTGCAGCGATTGCTCAGCAAGGCGATTTTGTTATCACTATGGGTTGTGGAGATGTTTACCGTCAGGTGCCTGGAATATTGAAAGCTTTAGAGAACTAAGTTGCAGCCACCAAAGAATCGTTATTCGCAAACGCCTAGCCGGGATTCAAAAAAGCCTGCAGTAAAACCTGCCAAGACTCAGAAAGCGAAATCTAAGCGAAGCTTGAACTTGGGGGAATTGGCTCAGCGCAGACAAGCAGGCAAAGAAGCACGTCGGTTCACTAAAGAGTCAAGGGTCGGGAAAGTTTTTCTTAGGACAACGGCTCTGTCCCTTATCGGCTTAGTTCTACTAGTCCTTGCAACAATGTTTACGCCGCTACTTTCAATAGACAAGATCACGGTTACCGGTACCTCCAAAGTTTCCAATAAGCAAGTTTTAGCGCTTCTGAAGAATCGAATTGGAACGCCGTTACCAATGATTAGCGAATCATCGGTGGCTGAGGATTTATCTCAATTCAAATTGATTGAGAGCATCTCGCTAATCAGCAAACCGCCACATGCACTAGAGGTTCGAATAACCGAGCGAACACCTATCTCCCTTGTGGTGCGCGGGGGTACCAGGTACTTGTATGACCCAGCTGGAGTGAACCTTGGGGTTGCCTCTGGTTATGAACTCTTACCAACGATTATCGTCGGCGACGATCCAAAGAGTTCAAAAAGTTATGCGCAGGCTATTGATGTTTTACTAGCACTGCCTGCTCAGCTACTAAAGCGAGTGGCATACATCCAAGCCAAAACCAGGGATAACGTAACCTTGCAACTCAGGGGGAATTCTGCGCAGACAATCATTTGGGGAGATTCAAGTCAATCGATTTTGAAATCTAAAGTATTGAAGACCTTGCTAGTTAGAACTTCAACTAATGGCAGAGCAACATTCGATGTTTCAGCCCCGCTGACGCCAAGTGTGATCCGCTAGCTAGTTTTAGACACGCCTTCAAATCTCCAGCAATATGGGTGCTTTAGCGCTTAGTTTCTTGGCGAAACAGCATTAAGTGAACATACTTAACCCTCAAGTTGAGGTTTAGGGTTTGCCTGGTGTGGCTTATGCGAAGGAAGAACATGTCAGATCCATTAGTTAACAACTTCTTGGCGGTTATCAAAGTTGTCGGCGTCGGCGGTGCCGGCGGTAACGCAGTCAACCAAATGATTGAGAAGAGACTAAGAGGTGTTGAGTTCATTGCGATCAACACAGATGGTCAGGACTTACTTAAATCTGAAGCACATGTGAAGTTAGAAATCGGTGGTTCAAGTACTCGCAGCCTTGGCGCTGGTGCTGATCCTGAAGTTGGTCGCAGAGCAGCTGAAGATCACGTAGATGAGATTGCTGAAGTTCTTCGCGGATCAGACATGGTATTTGTTGCTGCCGGTGAAGGTGGCGGAACTGGAACTGGTGCTGCTCCGGTAGTTGCTCGTCTTGCTAAGCAAGCTGGAGCGCTAACTGTTGGTGTTGTTAGCCGTCCATTTGATTTTGAAGGTAAACGGCGTGCAGAAAATGCACAAGCAGGTATTGATGCTCTTCGTGCAGAAGTTGACACCCTGATCATCGTGCCTAACCAAAGACTTATTGAACTAAATGATGAAGAGCTAAGTTTCACTGACGCATTCAGCATGGCTGATGATGTGTTACGTGCTGGTGTTCAAGGTATCTCTGATTTGATTACTGAGCCAGGGCTAGTGAACCTGGACTTCGCTGACGTGAAATCAGTTATGCAAGGAGCAGGAACTGCTCTGATGGGTATAGGAACTGCTAAGGGTGAAGATCGTGCAATGCGCGCAGCTGAGCAAGCTATCAACCACCCACTTCTTGAAAACAGCATTGATAACGCACGTGGTGTTTTGATTCAATTCGCAGCTGCTTCAAACATGAAGTTGAAAGAAGTAAATGATGCTGCTCGTTTGATTCAAGAAGTTGTTCATCCATCTGCAAACATTATTTTCGGAACATCTATCGATAACGCTCTCGGCGATGAAATTCGTGTAACTGTTATTGCTGCTGGCTTCGATGAAGCAGGACCTCGTCCAGTTGCTAGAACAACCGGATTCTCAGCTCCAGTTTCAGGAGCGATTCCTGTTCTCGCAGAAGCAGAAGCAATTCTTGAATCCGCTGAAGCACCTCTTTGGTATGCAGGTAACACAGGATTAATTCCAGTTGCTGCAGAAGAGGAAGAGGAAATTCTTGTTCAACTGCAACCAGTGGAAGAAGAAGAGAAGCCATGGGGACAGAAGGCTAATGCCAACCGTTTCGATGATGGCTATGACATTCCTGATTTCTTGCAATAGGAAATGACTCAACTAACTCTGGGTGAACGGCTTACCGAGGTCCATGCTCGGATTGCTAAAGCAGCACAAAGTGCGAATCGGCAACTGGATGAAATCCAGTTAGTTATAGTCTCTAAAAATCACCCAGCAGATTTAGTTCTTGAACTACTAGAGCTTGGTGAAGCAAACTTTGGTGAAAACAAGGATCAAGAAGCTTCTGCCAAGGCCGAACAAGTTAAACTTCGAAACCATTCGGCTTCAGAGCCGACCTGGCACTTTGTTGGTCAACTCCAATCCAACAAGGTTAGATCGATGCTTGGCTACTGCAAGGTCCTACACTCACTGGATAGACCGTCGCTATTGAGTGAATTGGTAAAACAACTAGCCAAAACCCCGGAGAGCCGCCTGGATGTCTTTATTGAGCTCAATCTAACTGGCGATCCTGGACGAGGCGGAATCCTGCCGGAGAACTTGCTCTCGTTCGCTCAGTCCGTACTTGAAGCCAAACAGCTGAATTTATTGGGAGTTATGGGAGTTGCAGGCCTTACAGGATCACCTACTTCATACTTTGAAACTATCGCCAAAGCCAGCGCAGAACTTAGAACAATCGCACCTGAGGCCAAATTTATCTCCGCTGGCATGTCAGGGGACTACGAAGAGGCTATTAGCCATGGTGCGACACACTTGCGAATTGGTACCGCAATAACTGGAAACCGCTAGTTCCCGCCTTAATCTAGGGATATCGGGGTTTTAGACCAAAGGAGAAGCCATGTCAGGAGCAATTGACTGGGTAAAAGAGTTCTTTTCACTAGGTGGCACTAAGCCAGCTCAGCCGGCACGAAGTTCTGCCCCTAAGACTGAGTCACGAACTAGAGCAGTGCGACCTCAAAAACGAGGCTACGAAGTCTCAAGTATTGAAACAGTGCAACCAAATACTTATGCCGACGCAGGAATGATTGCAGAAGTTCTGCGCGATTCAGTTCCAGTGATTGTGAACGTCGTTAATCTAAGCGACTCAGACACCAGAAGACTCGTTGACTTTATGTCTGGTCTCAAAGCTGGTTTGCAAGCTGAGTCAAAGCGTGTAGCTGAGCATGTTTACCTGCTAGCTCCACTAGGCGTTGAAATTGATGGTGATTCAGACGAGGTCCTCGAGGCCGAAAGTGATCGCCTGATCATTCGTCCATAAGTAAAGAGCTTTATGCCTCAAATTGCAGGAATCCTCATTTGGATTATTGATATTTTCCGTATTGTCTTACTGGGCAGAATCATTCTTGACTGGGTAAGGGCATATAACCCTCGGTTCAAACCGAAAGGTGTCTTACTGGTCCTTGCCGAAACGGCTTATGTGCTCACAGACTGGATAGTGAAGCCACTTTCGAGGATTATCAAGCCCATCAAAGTTGGTGGGGGTTACCTAGATCTTTCGATATTCGTGCTACTTCTAGCCCTAGGGCTTCTTGACGGGTTGTTAGCAACACTCGCTTAGCCCGACAAGGTAGGGTAGCCTTAACTTTTGACCGCGGTCATTATTTGATTATGACCATTGAGAACAGGGAGAATTTGATGCCTTTAACTCCAGAAGATGTAGTTAATAAACGTTTTCAACCCACAAAATTCCGTGAAGGTTACGACCAGGATGAGGTTGATGACTTTCTAGACGAGATCGTTCTAGAGATGCGCAAGCTGGCTCAGGAGAATGAAGAACTTCGTCAAAGAGTTCTCGCTGCTGACGGACGTATTGCTGAATTGCAACGAAGCGGAGCTTCGTTAGTCCAGCAGGTTAACTCTGCAGAGGCATCTATTCCTGAGTCAACCACTCCAAACAGCGCCTTCCCAGAAGCGGCTAAGGACATGAGTGCCTTTGAAGCGAACAACACCAACAACTTGTTGCAGCTGGCTCGTAAGTTGCACGAAGAGCACGTTCGAGAAGGTCTGCAAAAGCGCGATGCTCTTATTGCTGAAGGTCATGCAACTGCGGCTCGTATTGTTCGTGAAGCAGAAGCTCAACACAAGGCAGACATGAGCAGACTTGAACAAGAGAAGGCTCTTGCTGAAAACGATGTTGAGCGCTTGCAGAACTTCGAAAAAGAGTACCGCGCAAAGTTGAAGTCATACATTGAAGGTCAATTGGGCGATCTTGAGGCTGCCGGTGGTTCTGCCCAGAAGACACCAACTTCTCCTACTCAGATCACTAACGCAACTTTCAAAATCTGAGTTAGTTGAAAAACTTAAACACAAATTCAAAAGCTAAGAGCAAATATTTGTTCTTGAGCATTGCGCTAACCGTGGTCTTCATCGACCAATTGACTAAATTCTTGGCGGTGCATTTTCTAAATCCTTACGAACCCGTTTCAGTTCTTGGTGAGGTTCTTCAGTTCACTTTGGCTTTTAATTCGAAAGCAGCCTTTTCAATAGGACCGGCGAGTACCTGGGTATTCACAATAATTTCGAGCCTAGCGACCCTGGCATTACTTTGGTTCGGTCCGAAATTTAGAACTAGAGATTGGCTTATCCTCGGCGGTTTTGCTTTAGGTGGTGTTGCTGGAAATCTAATCGATCGTTTAGTTCGTTCACCTGGTTTTCCTAATGGCCACGTAGTTGATTTCATTCAAATCCCTTTCAATTTTCCAGTGTTCAACGTTGCTGATATGGCTATTACTATTTCCGCAGCTTTGATTGCTCTAAAGGTTATTCGCGGTGATCGAATTGGTGGCAAGAGTGTCTGAGCAGCGATTGGTTCAGGTTCCTGAAGGGCTAGCTGGCAGTCGCGCCGACGCTGGAATTGCCAAGTTACTCGGTATGTCGAGATCTGCAGTTGCCGACATGATTGTCGATGGCTTAGTCGAACAGAACGATGTTGTACTTTCTAAATCGGATTCACTCGTGGCAGATGCCTGGTTGAAGGTCATGCTTCCTAAACCAAAAGCAGCTTTGCAACTCGTTGCCGAGAATGTTGAAGGCTTAGTAGTTATCTACCAAGACCACGACATTGTTGTCGTGGATAAGCCAGCTGGTGTTGCAGCTCATCCTTCCGTTGGTTGGGATGGTCCAAGTGTTGGTGGAGCATTACTAGCCTTAGGCATTGAAATGTCCACCAGCGGGGTTGCTGAGCGCCAAGGAATCGTTTCTCGACTAGATGTCGGTACCAGCGGGCTCATGGTCCTAACCAAGACAGAAATCGCCTATTCCAAAATGAAACAAGCGTTTCGTGACCGAGTAGTTGATAAGACCTACCATGCATTGGTGCAAGGTCATCCAGATCCAAGCTCTGGAACTATTGATGCACCTTTGGGTAGGCACCTCAAGCATGAATACAAGTTCACTGTTTCATCTGAGGGTAAACCTTCAGTAACCCATTACAAGACCTTAGAAGCTTTCTCGGCAGCATCGCTTTTAGAGATTGAACTTGAGACTGGCAGAACTCATCAGATTAGAGTGCACTTCTCAGCTTTCAAACATCCTCTAGTGGGGGACACTCTCTATGGTTGTGATCCAAAGCTTGCTGCCAAATTGGGCATGGAAAGACAGTGGCTCCATGCCATCAGATTGGGCTTTATGCATCCGACCAAAGGGGAGTATGTCAGCTTTGAGAGCACCTACCCTAAAGACCTATCGGACTCGCTAGCTATCCTTCGCGGTGAATAAGTAGTCGGCGGAGTGGCAAAATAGGTTTGACTAAGGTCAGATTAGGCTATTTGCCCTAAGCCTTAATATTCAAAAGAAGAGTTCAACATAAATGTCTAGTAATAGTGAAAACTTTGTGCACCTACACGTGCACACTGATTACTCGATGCTTGATGGTGCGGCCAAGGTCGATCAACTTTTAGACAAAGCGGTTGAATTCAAAATGCCGGCTATTGCCATTACCGACCACGGTAATAACTTTGGTGCCTTTGATTTCTGGGAGCAAGCCACCAAAAAAGGTATTAAGCCGATTATCGGTATTGAAGCTTATTTAGCACCTGGTTCAAGACTGGATAAGTCGAGAACTTATTGGGCTGATGGCGGAGATGATGATATATCTCAAGGTGCTTATTCTCATCTAACGATGCTCTCAACTGATAACGACAGCATGCTAAATCTCTTCAAGTTATCTTCATATGCCTGGCTTGATGGCTATTACTTCAAACCTCGTATGGACCGCGAACTTTTAGCCAAGTATGGCAAAGGCATTATCGCTACCTCTGGCTGTGCCAGTGGTGAAGTTCAAACACGGTTACGGTTAGGGCAATACAAGGAAGCTTTAGAAGCTGCTGCCGAATTCAGAGATATTTTCGGTAAAGAAAACTACTTCATTGAAATTATGGATCACGGTGCCAGCGTTGAAAGAAGAAGCTTCAGCGATCTGATTAAGTTATCTAAAGATTTAGGTATTCCATTAGTTGCCACCAATGACCTTCATTACACCGAACCAGGTCACGCTGATGCTCAAGAGGCCCTGCTCTGTGTTCAAACCGGAACCAAACTAACTGACGAACGTCGATTCAAATTTGATGGCGCTGGTTATTACCTAAAGAGTGCTCGTCAGATGCGCGAGTTATTTGCAGAGTTCCCAGAAGCTTGCGATAACACCTTATTGATTGCTGAACGAGCTGACATAAGTTTTGCTAAAAGAAATCTCATGCCACGATTTGACGTTCCTGAAGGTCAAACCGAAGCAACTTGGTTTGCTCACGAGGTAGCCCGAGGAATGCGTGAGCGTTTTGGTGAGAACATCGCTCCTGAGTATCAGGAACGTGTTGCTTTTGAAATTCAGGTAATCAACAACATGAACTTCCCAGGTTATTTTTTAGTTGTTGCCGACTTCATCTCTTGGGCCAGAGCACAGGGCATCAGAGTCGGTCCAGGTCGTGGTTCTGCTGCAGGTTCATTGGTGGCCTATGCACTTGGCATTACAGCATTGGATCCAATCAAGTACGGGTTGCTCTTCGAACGTTTCTTGAACCCAGCTCGTGTTAGCTTGCCTGATATCGATGTGGACTTCGATGATCGACGACGCGGTGAAGTTATTCGCTATGTAACTCAAAAATATGGTGATGACCGAGTTGCTCAGATTATTACCTACGGAACCATTAAGGCAAAGCAATCTCTCAAAGATGCAGCTCGTGTTCTTGGCATGGATTATTCAGTAGGAGAGAAGCTAACCAAGGCGATGCCTCGAATGGTTCTTGGTAAAGACATGACACTGGGGGAGATGGTTGAAGACCCTAAGCAACGAGCAGTCTTGGAAACTATGGTTGAGGATTCCTTTGAAGAGTTTGATGAAGATCCGATTGAATTCGAACCTGTAGCGATTGCTGCAGCAGCAACTGATTCAAAGAGTCGTTATAAGGAAGCAGCAGAGTTCAGAAAGATTCTTGAAGAAGATCCTGATGCTCGTAAAGTTTTTGATTTAGCTAGAGGGCTTGAAGGTCTAAAGAGACAGACCAGCGTGCATGCTGCTGGTGTGATTATGTCGGCAGAACCACTACTTGATGTCATACCGGTTATTCGACGAGATGATGATGGTGCTGTGATCACTGCTTTCGCGCAGCACCCATGTGAAGAACTAGGGCTAGTCAAGATGGACTTCCTAGGCCTTCGTAATCTAACTGTCTTGGATAAGTCGATTGAGAATGCCCAATCAAACCGCGGTATTTCAGTGGTTCTAGAGGACCTTGATTTAGATGGTGATGAAACAACTTACGAGATGCTCTCCAGAGGTGACACCCTAGGAGTCTTCCAGCTCGATGGTGGTCAAATGCGATCGCTACTGAGATTGTTAAAGCCAACAAAGTTTGAACACATCTCAGCTGCTATCGCTTTGTATCGACCAGGACCTATGGGTATGGGGTCACATACTTCGTACGCTCAGCGTAAAAATGGCAAAGAGAAAAATGACCCAATTCATCCATCGTTGGAAGGTCCTTTAGCGGATGTCCTTGATCCGACCTATGGATTGATTGTTTATCAAGAGCAGGTAATGGCTGTAGCGCAAAAGGTAGCGAACTTCAGTCTTTCCCAAGCTGATGAACTTCGTCGAGCTATGGGTAAGAAGAAGAAAGATGAACTGGATGCTCAGTTTGCAAATTTCTCTGCTGGGATGAAGCAAAACGGTTTCGTTGACGATGCCATCAACGTACTTTGGGAAACACTGCTGCCATTTGCTGACTATGCCTTCAACAAGGCACACAGTGCTGCCTACGGAGTGCTTTCCTATTGGACTGCATACATGAAGGCAAATTTCCCGCAGGAATACATGGCTGCACTGCTGACTTCTGTTCGAAGTTCAAGAGATCGGCTAAGTGTTTATCTAAGCGAGGCAAGAAGAGCTGGTATTCAGGTTCTTGCTCCTGATGTGAATGACTCCATTGCTGATTTCCGAGCGGTTGGTAAGGACATTAGGTTCGGGCTCGAAGCTGTTAGAAATGTTGGTCTCGGTGTTGTGCAGGAAATAGTTTCAACACGAGAAGCCAAAGGAAGATTCGAATCTTTCCAAGACTTCGTGGCTAAAGTTCCAGCATCTGTTTGTACAAAGAAAGTTATTGAGTCACTAATCAAAGCGGGAGCATTTGATTCATTTGGCGTTTCTCGCAGAGCACTTTTCGAAGCGCATGAGCAAATAATCGATGCTGAGATAAAGGCAAAGAAATCCAAGTCAACAGGTGAAGCAGACCTCTTTGATGATTTTGAAGGCGAAGAAACCAGCCACAAGATTGCAAATCTAGCGGAATGGCCTCAACGTCAACTACTAAGTCTTGAGCGAGAAATGCTAGGCCTTTACGTTAGTGCTCACCCATTGCAAGGAGCGGAGAGCAGGCTTAGATCGAGTGCGACCGAAACCATTGCCTCTTTCAATGAGCGTAAAAACTTTGTTGATGCAGAACCTGTGACACTTGCTGGCTTGATTACCAACATTGAAGTAAAGACAGCTAGATCATCTGGAAATATCTACGCCAACGTCACCATCGAGGATCTTGACGCAGAGATCACGCTGATGATTTTTAGTAAGACCTATCAAGAGAATCTTTCTAAATTGAATGTTGATTCGATTGTTGCTGTTAGAGGAAGAATGCGCCCTAGGGATGAGGGCTTCGCTATGAATGTAAATGAGATAGCGATTCTAGAAAAAGATGACTCTAGATTCGCTGGGCCTTTGAAAGTTGTAATAGCCGAGCACTTGGCAACTAAGACGAACATTGAATTACTGGATAAAATTTTCACTCGTTACCCAGGTCAAACAGAAGTGCAACTTTTACTTAGAACGGCTGATGGCTCAACGCCTTATCGACTTAAACACAAAGTCTTTGTTAGCGATCCTCTAATTTCTGAAATTAAGCAACACTTTGGAACCAGTGCTTTAGATGAACTTCCTGGACCAGCAGATGATTTAGCTCAGGCGATTGCCGGGGACGACGTATCCTCTGTGGTGGTAGAGCAAACTGGGGAGCTCTTCGGCTAATAAGCCGCTCACAATCTCAACCACAATCACGGCGTTTGCTTCAACTTCGTGACGTTCTCTAACTTTGCAGATAAGCACTGCATTGACCTGATTGAAGATTGGGAGTTTTGTGTTCTGCTCAATAAACCAATCGTCATCTAGGAATCGCTTGGTGTGATCTTGAGACATTTTTTTGGCAAGCTCGAGGGAACCTTCGTTGAGCATCTGAATTGATACGTACTCTGCTGTGCTAAGAGCTGGCCAGCTGCTTGCGCCTCTAGCAACGTTGAATGTTGCAAGAGCAGGTTGAGACCCAAGCGATGTAACTGATGTCGCTGTGAAGCCGACAGGGCTTCCTGATGCATCGTTCAATGTGATCACACAGACGCCGGATGCATGTCTTCTAAATGCCTGTTTCAAACTCTCGGTTGGGTCGTTTATCTCTTGCACAACATAACTTTCTTCTACATTCAAGCCAAGGCTAACTCACCTTTACGCTAAGTAGTTCAGTGGCGAGGAGTTCTTCGCCTAAAATGGAAAAAATGGCAGGAACAGACATGGTAAACGTGATCAGATTATTGGACCTTAGAGGTCAAGTAATTTCTGCTGATGTTGTCTCCAGAGATTTACCAAGAGCCGCAATTGATATGGCTGCTGCCGTTGAGGATGTTCGACCACTTGTGTCTCAAATCCGCGCTGACGGAGCAAAGGCTCTTGTTGAGTTGGCCAAGAAGTTTGATGGAATTGACATCAACCCAATCAAAGTAAGTTCTGAGGAACTTGCTACGGCTCTGAACTTGTTAGCTGCTGACCTAAAGGTTTCTTTAGAAATTGCTATCGACCGCGTGCGTAAAGTTTCTGAACTCAGTAAACCCAAAGGGTTCGTCGCTGAGCTTGCTGATGGTGCTTTTGTGCAGCAGCGGTATCAGCCAATTAACTCCGTTGGGCTTTATGTTCCAGGTGGCAAGGCGGTATATCCCTCCAGCGTGATCATGAATGTAGTTCCGGCTCAGGTAGCTGGAGTGAAGAAACTAGCTATTGCGACCCCTGGGCAGAAGGAATACGGAGGCAGAGCTCACCCAATTGTGTTGGCAACTGCTGCCTTACTCGGAGTCCAAGACGTTTACGTCATCGGTGGTCCTGCTGCTGTTATTGCTTTTGCCTTCGGAATCCCAGAGATTGGACTTGAACCAGTTGATTTAGTTACAGGTCCGGGAAACGTGTACGTGGCAGCGGCCAAAAGGTTACTCAGGGGAGTCATAGCCATAGATTCTGAAGCGGGACCGACCGAGATCATGGTTATTGCAGATTCAAGTGCGAAAGCGGAGTTTGTGGCTTCTGATCTGATTTCTCAAGCAGAACACGACGAACTAGCTGCAGCCGTTTTGATAACTGATTCTGTTGATTTCGCAGAACAAGTCATGGCTGCTATCTCTGATCAGGTAGCCACAACCCACAACAAGGAGAGGGTTTTAGCTGCACTTTCAGGTCAACAGAGCGCGATTGTTTTAGTGGAGGACCTCAATCAGGCAGCTGAAATCGCCAATTTTTATGCAACTGAACACTTGGAGCTCCAAACAAGCTCAAATGATGAACTTTTGGGCAAAATCAGCAATGCTGGAGCGATTTTTGTTGGAGATTACTCTCCGGTATCGCTAGGCGACTACCTGGCTGGATCTAATCACGTGCTACCAACTGGAGGACAGGCTAGATTTGGCTCAGGATTGGGCGTACACACGTTTCTAAGGCCTCAGCAGGTCATCAAATACAGCGAGTCAGCCTTGTCAGAGGTAGCCAATAATGTTGTCGCTATCGCTGATTCTGAGGGTTTACAAGCTCATGGAGATGCGATCCGCATTCGTTTCTAAGCCAAAATCTTTCTTGTTATTTGATAACAGAAAGGTTAAATCTTTGGTTGAAGGTTATGGTTTGCGAGGCAAAATCCGCGTCTTTATAGGCAACACGCCGACATCAAAGATAATTTGCTTCAAAGACCAAGAAACCACAAGATATAGGGACGGAGAAGTGAAATATCACCACATCTTGTGTGTATAGTTGATTTCTCTTGAGTGAAATTAACGTGAATTAACCCGAAAGGAGTCAGCATGCACTGTCCATTTTGTCGCTATGAAGACTCCAGGGTTATGGATTCTAGGACTGCTGACGACGGATCTTCGATTCGCCGACGTAGACAGTGCCCAGAGTGCGGAGCTCGCTTCTCGACTACTGAGACTTCAAGCCTTTCAGTAGTCAAAAGAGGTGGCACGACACAGCCATTTAGCCGTGACAAAATCGCAAATGGTGTCAGAAAAGCTTGCCAGGGAAGGCCTGTAACAGAGGCAGATCTAGCAATGTTGGCTCAAACGGTTGAAGAGACCATTAGGGCCACCGGAGCAGCCCAAGTTGAGGCTCAAGAGGTTGGTTTAGCCATCCTTGAGCCACTTAGGAAGCTCGACGAGGTGGCTTTCATGAGATTTGCCAGTGTTTACCAGGGTTGGGAAACACTTGAGGATTTCGAAGCAGCAATAGCAGTGCTCAAAGTTGAGCGCGAAAACCAGGTTTCGCAGTCGGTTTAACCGAAGGCGATCACAAAACATAAAAGTTAGAAACTAAAGAAAGGCAACAAATGACCGATACATCGGCTTACACCGACGCCGGTGCAGCTAGTCAGGGGCGTAAAGGGCTCAAGATTGAGCGCATCTACACAACTGAAGGCGTTCACCCTTACGAACAAGTCAACTGGGAATACCGTGACGTAGTTCAGACCAACTGGAAGACTGGCGAGACCATCTTCGAACAGCGTGGAGCTGAATTCCCTGAGTTCTGGAGCCTTAATGCTTCGACAATCGTTACCACCAAGTATTTCCGTGGTGCGATGGGAACTGCTGCGCGTGAATTTAGCCTGCGTCAACTAATTGACCGGGTTGTCCTGACTTACACAAAGGGTGGCCGTGACCACGGTTACTTCGCAACTGAAGAAGACGCAACTGTTTTCGAGCACGAGCTTACTTTCATGTTGCTAAACCAGGTGTTCGCATTCAACTCACCAGTTTGGTTCAACGTTGGTACGTCATCTCCTCAGCAGGTTTCAGCTTGTTTCATCTTGTCGGTAGATGACTCAATGGAATCAATTCTTAACTGGTACCGCGAAGAGGGAATGATTTTCAAGGGTGGATCAGGTGCCGGACTTAACTTGTCACGCATTCGTTCATCTAAAGAACTTCTTCGTTCATCCGGTGGTTCAGCTTCAGGTCCAGTTTCATTCATGCGTGGTGCAGATGCATCTGCAGGAACTATCAAGTCTGGTGGTGCGACTCGTCGTGCAGCCAAGATGGTTGTTCTTGATGTTGATCACCCAGACATTGAAGAATTCATTGACACTAAAGCTCGTGAAGAGGACAAGATTCGCGTTCTACGCGATGCAGGTTACGACATGGAGCTCGGTGGCAAGGACATCAACTCAGTTCAGTACCAGAACGCTAACAACTCAGTTCGAGTGAATGAAGAATTCATGAATGCGGTTGAGCGTGGCACTAACTTTGGTCTTCGCGCACGTACCAACGGTGAAGTTATCGAAGAAGTTGACGCTCGTGAGCTTTGGGACAAGTTTGCGCAGGCTGCTTGGGCATGTGCTGACCCTGGTATCCAGTACGACGACATCATCAACGACTGGCACACCACTCCAGAATCAGGTCGCATTACAGCCTCTAACCCATGTTCTGAATACATGCACCTAGATAACTCATCATGTAACCTAGCTAGCTTGAACTTGCTGAAGTTCTTGAACCCAGACGGTTCATTCGACAGCGAGAAGTTCACTAAGGCTTCAGAGCTAATCATCACAGCCATGGACATCTCGATTTGTTTCGCAGATTTCCCAACTGAGAAGATCGGTGAAACCACTCGTGCATTCCGTCAACTAGGTATTGGTTATGCAAACCTTGGTGCTTTGTTGATGGCTATCGGTCTTGCTTACGACAGCACTGAAGGTCAGGCATTGGCAGCAGCAATCACATCATTGATGTCTGCAGCTTCTTACCGCCGTTCAGCTGAACTTGCTGGCGTAGTTGGTCCTTACGACGGTTACGCTCACAACAAGACTGGCCACGACCGCATCATGCGTAAGCACGAAGCTGCCAACGCTACTTTGCGTTCAGTTGCTGAAATTGATCGTTCAGTTCTAGAAGCGGCAACACGTCAGTGGGCACTGAACACTGAGATCGGTTCTCGTAACGGTTGGAGAAACTCACAGGCTTCATTGCTAGCTCCAACAGGAACCATTGGTTTCATGATGGACTGTGACACCACCGGTATCGAACCAGACTTCTCTTTGGTGAAATACAAGAAGCTATCAACTGGTGGCTCAATGCAGATTGTCAACCAGACAATTCCATTCGCATTGCACCGTCTTGGTTACTCACAGGAGACCATCGAAGCGATCATCGATCACATCGGCACCAACGGTCACGTAGTTGACGCACCAGGGCTCAAGCAAGAGCACTATGCAATCTTCGACACCGCTGTTGGTATTCGTGCGATTGAGCCTATGGGTCACGTCAGAATGATGGCAGCAGTTCAGCCATTCCTATCAGGAGCTATTTCTAAGACTGTCAACATGCCAGAAACTGCAACTGTTGAAGAAGTCAAGGAGATCTACTTCCAGGGTTGGAAGATGGGTCTAAAGGCTCTTGCTATCTACCGCGACAACTGTAAGGTTGGTCAGCCGCTTAGCGATGCTAAGGCTAAGACTGAGGAAAAGCCAGCTGCTGGTAAGCCAGAAACTGCTTTGTCACACCCAGTTCGTAAGCGTCTACCTAAGTCACGTCCTTCATCAACCACTTCATTTACTGTTGGTGGCGCAGAAGGTTACATGACTGCAGGAACCTATCCTGATGGCGTTCTTGGTGAAGTATTCCTAAAGCTCGGTAAGCAGGGTTCAACTCTTGCCGGTGTTATGGATGCATTCTCAATCGCTGTTTCGATTGGTCTTCAGTACGGTGTTCCACTAGAGACTTACGTGCAGAAGTTCACCAACGTTTCATTCGAACCAGCTGGTTTGACTGACGATGCTGACATCCGTATGGCTAAGTCACTGATGGACTACATCTTCCGTCGTCTAGCAATTGACTACCTACCAACTGAGACTCGTCAGGCACTAGGTATCAACACTTCAGCTGAGCGATCAGCAGCACTTGATGCATCAGGTTCATACCCAGCTATCGCTGAGTCACCTGTTGCGGCAGCTGCCGAGGTTGTTGCAGCAGTTGTTGCTGCTCCAGTAGTTATCGAACTAAAGGTTGAAGAAGTGAAGGCAGAACCACGCCAGGTTCACTCATCAGCTGAATTGTTTGACATGCTTCAGGGCACCGAATCTGATGCTCCACTATGTTTCAACTGTGGAATCAAGATGAGACCTTCTGGTTCATGCCACGTCTGCGAAGGCTGTGGATCAACCAGCGGTTGCAGCTAAACCGATAAAAGAATTTGGGTCGGCTTCAGTTATTTGAAGCCGACCCTTTTCTTAAACCCGCAATCAATGATTTGAAAAGGTAGCCTAGACAGGTGCTTTACTCTTTAGCTTTCAAATTCTTCTTATCCAAATTGGATCCAGAAGACGCCCATCACTTGGGTATGTTTGCTATTCGTTTGGCATCCAGCCTTAGATTGACCAAGTTATTGCCAAAAATTAAGAGTGCAAGTGTCTCTGCTTTTGGTTTAACTTTCAATGCTCCTTTTGGTTTAGCGGCTGGATTCGATAAGAATGCAGTAGCTGTGAGAGCGTTGGGGGAGTTGGGCTTTTCACACGTTGAAATCGGTACTGTAACGGCGATAGCTCAAGACGGTAACGATAAACCGAGGCTGTTTCGATTGAAAGCTGACCGTGCTCTCATCAACAGAATGGGTTTCAACAACGATGGTGCTGAAGTGGTTGCTAAACGTTTAGAAAAACTACGAGCGAGCAAACAGAAGCTGCCAATTATCGGAGTGAACATCGGTAAGTCGCGAGTTGTTGAAGTTGAAGACGCCGTTTCAGATTATGAAGCTAGCGCAAGGTTACTTGCCCCATTTGCTGATTACCTTGCTGTTAATGTTTCTTCACCTAATACTCCTGGATTACGTTCACTGCAATCAGTTGAAGCGCTAAAGCCAATTCTGGAAGCGGTGTTAGCTCAAGCAAAGGGCAAGCCAGTGCTGGTGAAAATTGCTCCAGATTTAGCCGATGAAGACGTTGTTGCGGTAGCAAAGCTTGCCAAGAAATTAGGTCTCGCCGGAGTGATAGCTACAAACACAACTATTTCTCGTGCTGGTTTGAAGACTGCTAGTACCAAAGTAGAAGCAATGGGTGCCGGCGGTTTATCAGGAGCTCCTGTCAACGCTAGATCTATTGAGGTTCTTCGTTTACTTAAGAAAACTCTTGGTGATGATCTCGCCGTTGTCTCGGTTGGTGGAGTTGAAACTAAAGAACAGGTTTTGGAAAGAATGAAAGCCGGCGCAACCCTAGTTCAGGGATACACCGGCTTCATATACTTTGGTCCACTTTGGGCCAGAAAGCTAAATCGAATTTAGACGAGTCTAGTTTCTGGAGCTTTTGTTTCACTTGGGTCGGTAACTGCAATTGGTGCAAACAGTTCATCAACTTTTTTCATAATCTCTTTCGGAATCTCAACACCAACAGCGCCTAGGTTGCTGGTGATCTGTTCAGGTGTTGTTGCTCCTACGATTGCGCTTGCAACGTTCTTGTTCTGCAATACCCACGCCAGTGAGAACTGAGCCATGGTTAGACCTAATTCCTCTGCCATTGGTTTTAGTTGCTGCACTCGAGTTAGCACATCATCGGTGAGAAGTTTCTGAATGAAACCATTTACTTTTTCGTTTGCTGCTCTTGAATTAGCTGGAACTGGTTGACCTGGAAGATATTTACCGGTTAGCACTCCCTGAGCCATCGGTGACCAAACAATTTGGCTAACACCTAGTTCTTCACAGGCTGGGATAACTTCAGCTTCGATTACACGCCACAGCATTGAGTACTGAGGTTGGCTTGAGATCAGTTGGAAGCCAAGTTCTTTTGCTAGTTTGTGCCCGGCTCTAATCTGTTCAGCATTCCACTCAGAAACTCCGATGTATAGCGCTTTACCTTGACGCACGATGTCAGCAAAAGCTTGCATAGTCTCCTCTAGGGGAGTCTCAACGTCATAACGGTGGGCTTGGTAAAGATCTACATAATCCAACTGCAAGCGCTTGAGTGAGCCATTGATGGATTCCATGATGTGCTTGCGGGACAGGCCAGTGTCGTTAGGAAGTTTTTCAGCAACCGGCCAATAGACCTTAGTGAAAACTTCGATACCTTCACGTCTTTCGCCTTTGAGCGCTTCACCTAAAACAACTTCAGCAGCCTGGTTGGCATAGACATCTGCGGTATCAAAAGAGGTGATTCCACCTTCAAGAGCAGCCTTTACAGTTGCGTATGCTGCATCATTTTCGATTTGGGTTGCATGGGTTAGCCAGTTACCGTAAACCAGTTCGCTGACTTTGAAACCACTGTTTCCGAGGTACCGATATTTCACTTAAATCTCCTAATTTTGTATTGCTTTGATGCTAGCGGATAAGTTCGCGAGCAATATCTTCCACTCTTTTGTGAAGGGTTGGTACCCAAGTCTCATGTTCTGGCTTCATTAAAACGCTGCGTAAAATCCTTGCGCTTGAAGCATCTTGACTTAGTTGGATACCTCTAGCCTGAAGTTGCTCAGGCTTTACTACATAGGTGGCCAAATGAATCTGCTGTTCTCTATTGCCGGCACCGGCTTGAACCAAGATCTCATGAGAGACATAGTCAAGTTTCGAGAGTGTCTCAACTCTTGGAAGGTAGGTAAGGATATCGAGCTCTGGTTTTTGATATGGCATCAGTGAATCTGAAGTTAGCAGTAGGTCATGCCAATTCTTAGCGGCATTTCTAGTTGGGATTAGCACTGAGCCGAGTCCAGCCTCTGTTAGCGGGAATATCTTTAGTGTTGCCCAGATTGCAGCAGCCGATGCTCCTGCTCTTGAGCATTCCAATTGGATTTCACCGAAATGCAAATCGTCTGAGATGAAATATGTGTAAGGGGAGTCGTGTTTATAAAACTTACCGATGGATAGGTCTTTGAAGAACACTGCTCCGCTACCGTAAGGTTGCAAACCATGCTTGTGTGGGTCAACAACAATCGAATCAGCATCTTTCAAGGCAGCGTAATGCCTAGCAGTTTCTGGTTCAAGATGATTTTCTGCGATTAACTTGAAGAAACCACCGTAAGCGGTATCAACATGGACTCTGGCATCATATTTTCTTGCCAGCGCAATGATGTCAGCTAATGGATCGACTGCACCCAACCCAGTAGTTCCCATCGTGGCGACGATAGTACCGATGTCACCCTTTTTGAGTTCCACTTCTAGAGCGTCCATAGACATTCGTCCATCGGCTTCAGTTGGGATAGAAATATTTGTTGTTCCAAGCACCTCAGACATTCTGGAGTGGGTGTAATGAGCATCTGCTGAGTGGGCAATCTTTTTGGTTGGTTGCAACTCGCGAGCTATCCAGAGAGCCTCCAGATTTGCCGTAGTGCCGCTCCAGGTTAGATGGCCGAGGAATTCCTCAGGATACTCAAACATTGCTGCCATCTGCTTTAGAACATCACGTTCCATTTGAGTAGTTGCAGGCGATGCATCAATTGAATGGTTATTTGGATTTAGCATCATGGTTGCTAAGTAAGCAGCAACTGCAACTGGATGAGGTGCCTTGAGCATTTGGGCTGCATAGTTTGGATGAAAGTAAGGAAAGTTATCCTCAAGTCGGTCGGTTAGCTCTTTGAGTACCTCAGAAACTCTTGCTTGATCCGATCGAACACTTTCATGCGGTTCAAATTCACCGTAAGTGTTTTTTAGTGACCCAATTGCGCCAACTACTTGGCTTATTAATTCAGGTAAGTCCAAATTATCTTTGTTCGCCACAGCTAACTCCTTTGTGAACTTGTGGTTCGCTTTCTCTGAGCATGCCTTTTGGGTTGATCAGAAAATTTTGACTAAATCTACTTGGTCTTGCGTCTTGGTGCAGGCTTAGGAATTCGAAGTGGACGTGGCTGCATTCCTCGGGTGAAGGTGTAGAACCAAGTACCTTTTTGAATTTTGGTTTCTGTGCCAAGCTTGTCTTTTACTTTGGACTTGATGAGTCTTTGGAGCAATGAAACTTCGATTGTTACTGTCACTAAAGCAATAATCATCACCAATGTGATGATGTTTTTCACAGAGTCATTAGTGGCCGAGGTAATTAGAAGGAACAGCACCATCAAGGGCATCAATCCTTCGATCAATGTGTAACGGCCATCAATCACTTCTCTAGCAAGTCTTCGTTGTGGGCCACGATCGCGACCGAGTAAATACTTTTCTTCACCGGAAAGCATGGCCTGACGCACCTTTAGACGGTCTTCGCGCTGTTTAGCTCTTGCTGCCACCATGGCTTCTTTACTCTTATTGCCAACTAGAGGTTTGCGGTTAGCAGCTTCACGTTCTTTACGGCTTGGGGTAGGGCGACCTTTACCGGAATTTTTCGTTACAGATTCTTTGTCTTGGTCGCTCATTTATGTCCTTAGTTTTCACAGGGTTTTGATTTAGATTACTCTCATGACATTCTCGCCGACTGCAGCCAGTTCATCCGCAATGACACCCAACCCAGAACTTATTGAGAAGGTGCGAGAGCAAGTTGATCTCGATTTCTCTCAACGTATCGCCACTCTTGGAAAGCTTGTTCGCATCCCAGGTATAGCCTGGGAAGCGTTCGATGCCAATGACTTGGAGCGAAGCGCTGAAGCAGTTGCTCAGTTGTTCAAAGACTCAGGTGTGTTTCCTGAGGTGGAGATCAAGAGAGCCGTTGTGGACGGGATCCCTGGTGCGCCTGCGATTCTCGCTTCAAGACCAGCTAAGAATGGCAGGCCTCACATTCTGCTTTATGCTCACCACGATGTTCAACCTCCAGGGGATGAAAAGGAGTGGCTGACACCTGCTTTTGAGCCAACCGCCAAGGATGGACGCATTTACGGCAGGGGAGCAGCAGATGACAAAGCCGGTGTTATTGCCCATGTGACGGCTATTGAAACCCTCAAAACCATAGCCGGGGATGACTTTGACCTGGGTATTTCTATCTTCATTGAAGGTGAAGAAGAGGCTGGATCAAGGACTTTTAGAGCATTTTTGGACGAAAACAAGGACAAATTGGCTGCCGACGTGATTATTGTGGCCGATTCAATGAACTGGTCACCGGAGGTTCCAGCCCTGACTGTAAGCCTTCGAGGCATGGTTTCCCAGGAATTTCAGGTCAGAACGATGGAACATGCGGTCCACTCAGGCATGTTTGGCGGAGCCATCCCAGATGCCATGATTCCGCTGGTCAAAGTCTTGGCTTCTTTGCACGATGACAAGGGAAATGTGGCTATTAAAGGCCTAAAAACCTATAAATTCGACGATTTGCCTTACACGGAAGCGAATTTACGCTCAGATAGCAGTCTTTTGCCTCAAGTTAGCCAAATTGGTGAGGGCGGCCTCATGGACAGGCTTTGGGGTAAACCAGCTCTCACCGTTATCGGTATTGACGCACCTTCAGTGGCGATGTCTTCAAACACCCTGTTACCATCCGCTGCCGCCAAAGTAAGCCTAAGAATAGCCCCAGGACAGGACCCGCAAGAGGCATTAGAGCTTCTGAGAGCCCATATCTTGGCCCATGTTCCATTCGGAGCTGCGGTTCATTTTGGAGAATTTGAAACAGGCAAGGCATTCATGTCTGATTCTGGTGGTTGGGCTCAAAACATGGCTAAACAGAGCCTAGAAGCTGCCTTTGGCAACCCAGCTGTGGACATTGGCATTGGCGGATCTATCCCGTTTATAGCCGATTTGACCGAAGTATTCCCAAATGCACAGATTTTGGTCACCGGTGTTGAAGACGCCGATTCCAGAGCGCATAGCCCGAACGAATCAGTGCATTTGATTGGATTGAAGAACGCCATGGTAGCTGAAGCCCTATTCCTGCTAAGTGGCAATGAATTGCAGTCGGAATAGTTCAAAAGGTTTAGAATTAGGTACGAAATAGGAGTGAAAATGACTGAAACATTGACCCACGGACTTGAAATTACTGAGGCAGCTAAGGCTGAACTTCGTCGACACATTGAATCTGCTGATGTCAGCGATCTAGAGCCAGGAGACAAGCTTCGTTTGCGTGTTGAAATCAAAGTTGGTGGCTGTGCTGGTTTCCAGTACCTACCATTCGTGCTAACTCCAGAGCTTCGCGAAGACGACATGATCAAAGACTTCGATGGGGTAGAGGTTGTCGTTGACAGCATGACCGCACCTTTCATCACCGGTGCAACTTTTGACTTCGTAGACACTTTCCAAAAACGTGCCTTTGAAATTGACAACCCAAACAGCCAAGGCTCATGTGCCTGTGGTTCATCGTTCAACTAAAAAGTTTTAGTAAGAGACCTGCATCTTCATCGGTGCAGGTTTTTTTCTTTAATCATCCGCTTTGCTTTGTGTTTAGGCGGTTTCAGTTCAATCTAGGTAATAAACTTGCAATGTAACGAAATGATAATGAAGGGTCGATTGTGCCTCGTAAGCC
>Ga0114979_10000201_pt1 | contig 39424 bp, 32 predicted proteins | sample S_140625_EF_Meta_FD_87315 | JGI IMG/M metagenome (GOLD analysis project Ga0114979, IMG submission 87315) | Freshwater microbial communities from Lake Simoncouche, Canada to study carbon cycling - S_140625_EF_MetaG | ecosystem: Environmental > Aquatic > Freshwater > Lake | place: Lake...
ACGGTGGCGGCGTCGTGGTGCGAGGCGAGTAGGGTCTGAAACTTGGTGTGGGCGGCGGAGAAGAGGCCCTCGTTATGCCAGAGGGTGTCGTCGGCGTCGAAGCCGAGGGCGAGCGGAACGGGCTTTGCGATCATGGCGCAAGGATGGCCGGAGGAACGGAGTGCCTGCACGAGGAAAAAAGGGGGTGGATGAATCTGGCCGTCAAACCGGGGCGCAGCCCACTCCGGTTTTGGAATCCTATTCCGCCCAACGGAGGGGCTTTGCGCTTGGCGGAAGGCGAACGGGAACTCTCTTTCTTTGCAATGAATCCTCCTGCGCGTCCCTCGTTCCTGCCAGCTGACGGCCAGAGGGTGTTGGTATCGGACCACGATGCGTCGACTCCCGAGGCGAGGAGGCGTCTTTACCGAGAGTCGATTTACCGGCACTGGTCCCTGTGGCGAGAGTTTTACGGCAACGTGCATCGGGTCGCAGATGGAGTTTATCGATCAGGCCAGTTGACGCCGCCCCAGCTTCGGCGGGTATTTAAACGGCATGGTATCCGCACAGTCATCAATCTGCGTGGGCCGGTGCGGAAATGCCGGTTGCTGGCTTTGGAGGTTCATTTGTGTGCCGAGCAAGGTGTGGAGTTGATCCATTTCGGGCTGGATTCCCGAGGTGTGCCTCGACCGCAGGCGGTGCGGGCGGCGCACCAGTTGTTGAAGACGGTTCAAGGTCCGCTGCTGATTCATTGCAAAAGTGGCGCCGACCGGGCAGGGCTCATGTCTGCCTTGGTGCTACACTGGCGCGAAGGCCTGCCGCTGGACCGAGCGGCGCGTCAGTTGCGCTTCTGGCCTTTCCTCCATTTTAAACTCGGGCGCACGGGGTTGATCGACCATTACTTCGTGCAGGCGGAGCGCTACCTGCGCGCGCATTCTGAACACGATCTGCTTTACTGGACGGAAAACATTATGGATCGCGAGGCGTTAGAGGCTAGTTTCTCCTCCCGCATGGTGTTCGACCTTTTGGTGGATCGCTTGTTGCGGCGCGAGTAGGCTAGGTTGGGAGGCGCGCACGTTCGGGTTTGGCCTCCTGGCTAGGCGCGCTTTGGCTCGTTCCATGACCACCACCGATGCCAGTCCCAACGTCCAGATTCGCCCCGCCCAGATCCGTCCGGCGGTCATCCTGTGTTGCGGTGAAGACAAGGGAGCGCTGCTCGACGCCCTCGGTGAGTTGGGTTTTCCGGCCGAAGCGCCGGTGTCGGAATTTCGCTCCTATACGGTCTGGACGCTCCCTTCGGTGACAGTGGTTTTATCCGCCATCGGCACCGGTGCGCTAGAGCCTCTGCTTTATGAATTACTGATTACGGGTCGGGTCGAGCGCATCGTGCTGGTCGGCACCGCCGGTCGGCTTCGCGCGGACGGATTACCGCTGGGGGTTGGTTACCCGATCCGGGAGGCACGGGTGGCGGGGACCGGACTGGATTGTGAATGTGGCGATCGGGTGCTTCGGCCCGAGTGGCCGGACTTTCCGACCGGCCCGAGCGCCACCATCGTGTCATCGGATTTTTACTACGGGTTTTCGCCGGCGTTGACGCTGGGCGACTACCGGCACCGGCTCGTCGGGGTGCGCAGACACTTTGAAAGACTATCAGTTGAGATGGATCTGGTGGATATGGAAGTGGGGCAGTTTTACGCGCTCTGTCGGTTGATTCCGGACGCACGGGGGCTGTGGTTTATCGCCATCAAGGGGGCGGCCAACGCCATCGATAACCACGCCGAGCAAAACACCCATGCACCCTCGGTCTTGCGCGATTGTCTTGAAAAAGCCCTACGCGCGCTCGGTTTCGGGACTCGATTTAAGGTGTAAGACAAGCGTTTGTTTTCTTAAAAGGCGTTAGAAAATTTTTGCATGAATAATTTATGCATAAACTAGTGGGGTCATTTGATACGTTGGTGTGAATTTAGGCGGCGAGCCCTTAGCCTTACCTAGTGACTAACGTGGACTTTCCGGCCTGGTTGAAGTAACAGGAGGCGGCTTGTTGTTCGCTTGCGCGGTTGGAGGTGTTGGCTGAGCCCGTTTAGCGGAGTCGGGTGGGGCGGGGCTTTACGCACTAGGCTACGTTATGGTTTGAAAAGCCTAGGGGAGCGATTTTCGCTTTCAGCGATTATCGAGCCGTCAATCGCGTAGCCCTCTCGTTTTTTTAGTAATGTCGCGCTGAGGCGAGTTCGGCGGCGGTGGGAAAAAGTTCTCCGTCGGGTTCGCCCTCCTCGAGCACGAGGTCGGGGATGCGTTGGAAGGCGATGCGGATGGGGGCGTAGGCGAGGGCACCTAGGGCGCCGCCGTAAACCACGGAGTGCTTGCCCAGCTTTTTGTTGATGTGGTCGAGGGTGGCGTTGAGCGCGGCCCGGCGGGCGTCGTCGCCGGGGCGAGCCTCGAGGATACCGGGTAGGGTTGCGGTGTGGGAGCCTTGCGGCACTAGGGCGAAGAGGGTCACTCCGACCGAGAAATGATCAATACGGCGGACGGGGCGGCGGTCCCAGAGCAGGTTAAGCACCCGGATGAGCTCCAGGGTATCTTGGGTGTCCGCGAAGGTTACGGCGTCACTCCAGCGTGCGCCGCGGTATTTTAGCGCGACGTGCAGGCCGCCGGCGTAAAGGTGCCCGTGGCGGAGGCGGAGGGCGGCCTTTTGCAGCAGGCGATGGAGGGTGGCGCGGGCGCCTTCGGGATTGCGAAGTTCGGGGCCGAGGATCTGGGCGTGGCCGATCGAGCCGATGCGGCGGGGTGGGAGCGGCACTTCTTCGCCGCGGAGGCGTCGCCACATGCGCTCGCCCTCAATGCTGCCCCAGATTCGGCGAAGGTCCTGAATGGAGGCGGCGCAGAATTTCGTGACGGTATCGACGCCCTCGTCGCGAAGGCGTTGTTCCATATTTTCGCCGATGCCTGGTAGATCGCGGAGTTTGAGGGGGTGGAGGCGGTCCGGGAGTTCGTGTTGTTCGATAACGACGAGTCCGTCGGGTTTTTCTAGGTCCGAGGCGATCTTGGCCAGCCAGGCATTGGGGGCTAGGCCGACGGAGCAGGTCAGGCATTCGCCGGCGAGGCGGGTGATCGCGCGTTTGATTTTCCGGGCAACGGCGCGGGCGGCTTCGGGACTTTGCAGGCCTGGCGGTAGACGGCACCAGACCTCGTCGATGGACCAAACCTCGGTGACGGGCAGGCAGGTCTCGACGGCGGTGAGCAGGTTTTGATGGTGGCGCAGGTAGATCTCGGGGCGGGACTCGACGATCGCGATGCCCGGGCAAAGGCGGCGGGCCTCGGCCACGGGGGTGCCGACCCGGATCCCGGCGCGTTTGGCGTCGTAGGAGGCGGCAATGCAGGAGGTGGTCTCGCTTAGCACGGGCACCACGGCTACAGGCCGCCCGCGCAGATCTGGGCGTTCCTGTTGTTCGCAGGAGGCGAAAAAGCCGTTGTAATCGATGAGCAGGGACTGGAGCACGGGGCGTAGGTTCTCCGGGTCACCTGAAGGCCTGGGGAATCAAGCGGGTTCGTAATCTAGCCAGGGGCCCAGCCATTTTTCATGCTCGGCGATCGCGATGCCGGTGCGGGCGGCATAGTCGGCCAGTTGGTCCCGGCCGAGTTTACCGACGGCGAAGTATTTTGAATCTGGGTGGTTGTAGTAGAAACCGCTAACGCTGCTGGCCGGATACATTGCACAGCTTTCGGTAAGGGTGATGCCGATTTCTTTTTCAACTGGGACCAGACGCCAGGTTTCCGGTTTGTGGCGGTGGTCGGGGCAGGCGGGATACCCAGGCGCGGGGCGGATGCCGCGGTATTTTTCGTGGATGATGTCGTATGGCGTGAGGGTTTCGGCTAGGCCATAGCCGCAGAAGTCGCGGGCTTTTTTGTGGAAGAACTCAGCCAGCGCCTCGGCTATGCGGTCGCCCAAGGCCTGCACTAAGATGGCGTTGTAGTCGTCGCCTGCGGTCTTGAACTCGTGGGCAAAGACCTCGACGCCCGGACCGGCGGTGACGGCGAACTGGCCGAGGTAGTCGGCGCGGCCGGAGGATTTTGGCGCAACGTAGTCGGAGAGGCAGAGGTTGGGTTTACCCCCGTCGTGTGCGAGTTGCTGGCGCAGGAAGTGGAAGGTGTGCAGCGGGGCGGAACGGGTCTCGTCAGCGTAGATCTCGACGGAGTCGCCGACGCTGTTGGCGGGCCAGAAAGTGAGGACTGCCCGCGGCTGGAAACGGTTCTCGGCGATGATGCGCTCGAACATCGCGAGGGCGTCGGCGTGGAGTTTGGTCGCCTCCGCGCCCACGACCTCGTCCTTGAGGATTTCGGGGAAGCGACCGTGCAGTTCCCAGGCACTAAAAAAGGGACCCCAGTCGATGAACTCGCGGTCGAGAAGTTCGCGGACGGACGTGTCGCGAAAGACCCGGGTGCCGAGGAAGGCGGGTTTCGGGATGTCGATTGCGGCCCAGTCGAACTGCGGGGCGCGGGCGCGGGCCTCGGCGAGGGGGAGGAGCGGGCGCTTGTTGCGGCGGGCGTTGAATTCCTCGCGCTGGCGTTCCTGCTTCGCGGTGTTTTCGGCGAGGAAGGCAGGCTTTTGCTCAGGGGAGAGCAGGGCGCTGACGACGTTGACTACGCGGGAGGCGTCGAGGACGTGGACGACGCCGTGGGCATACTCTTGGGCGATCTTTACGGCGGTGTGGGCGGGTGAGGTGGTAGCTCCTCCGATCAGCAGGGGAACAGTGAAGCCTTCGCGTTTCATCTCGCGGGCGACGTGGACCATTTCGTCTAGCGAGGGCGTGATCAGGCCGGAAAGGCCGATGACGTCAGCACCGATCTCGCGGGCCTTGGCGAGAATCTTGTCGCACGAAACCATTACGCCCAGATCGACAACCTCGTAGTTATTGCAGGCCAGGACGACGCCGACGATGTTTTTGCCGATATCGTGCACGTCGCCTTTGACCGTCGCGATGAGGAATTTGCCTTGGGCGCGGGTGGCTTCGCCGGCAGCGGCGGCGCGGGCTTTCTCGGCTTCCATGAAGGGCGTAAGGTAGGCGACGGCACGCTTCATCACACGGGCCGACTTCACGACTTGGGGGAGAAACATTTTACCGGCGCCGAAGAGATCGCCGACCACGCGCATGCCGTCCATCAGTGGCCCCTCGATGATATCGAGCGGGCGCGGGTATTTTTGGCGGCATTCTTCGGTGTCCTGCTCGACGTAGGTGTCGATACCTTTGACCAGTGAATGTGAAAGGCGGGCCTCCACGGTATCGTTTCGCCAAGCGTCGATGGGAGTAATGGCGGCGACCGTGCCGCCAGCCTTGGCGGCATCAAGCTCGGCCTTAATGGCGTCGGCCTTGACGATCAGGCGCTCGGTGGCATCAGGGCGTCGGTTGAGGATGACGTCCTCGACCAGATCACGGAGAATTGGATCAATCTCTTCGTAATTGCCGAGCATGCCGGCGTTCACGATGGCCATGTCCATGCCGGCGCGGATCGCGTGGTAGAGAAAAACGGTATGGATGGCCTCGCGGACGGGGTTATTGCCGCGAAAGCTGAAGGAGACGTTGGAGAGGCCACCGGAGACCTTGGCGCGGGGCAGGGTGGCCTTGATCGCGCGGGTGGCCTCGATGAAGTCCACGGCGTAGTTATTATGCTCCTCGATGCCGGTCGCGACGGTAAGGATATTGGGGTCGAAGATGATGTCCTCAGGTGGTAACCCGGCGGTATCTACGAGGAGGCGGTAGGCGCGGGTGCAGATGCGTATTTTTTCGTCGCGGGTGGCGGCCTGGCCTTGTTCATCGAAGGCCATGACGACGGCGGCGGCGCCGTAGCGGCGGATTAGCTTCGCGCGGCGAAGGAACTCGGCCTCGCCGTCTTTGAGGGAGATGGAATTGACGATGCCCTTGCCTTGGAGGCACTGGAGACCGGCTTCGAGGACGGTCCACTTGGAGGAATCGATCATCACGGGCACGCGGGTGATGTCGGGCTCTGCGGCGATCAAGTTGAGGAACTTGACCATGGTCGGCTCGCCCTCGATCAGGGCCTCGTCCACGTTGATATCGAGGATGTTGGCCCCGCTTTCGACCTGTTGTTTGGCGATGGCGAGACAGGCGTCCCAATCGCCAGCCTTCAGCGCCTTGGCGAATTTCGGCGAACCGGTGATGTTGGTGCGTTCGCCTACGACGAGGAAATTGGAGGCAGAGGAGGAGGCGGACACGGGAGGTATCGAGTTGCTGGCAGTGAGTAGCGGGTCGGGCGCAGTAGTTTAGGCTAGCAACGGTTCGAGCCCGCTCAGGCGGAGGGCGGGGGTAACGGCCACGGGTTGACGGGTCGGGATATCGCGGACGGCGGCAGCGATGGCCCGGATGTGTGGGGGCGTGGACCCGCAGCAGCCTCCGACGAGGTTGACTAGGCCGGCCTGGGCGAATTCTTGCAGGACTGCGGCCATATCAGCTGGGCTCTCGTCGTAGCCACCGAAGGCGTTGGGCAGGCCGGCGTTGGGGTAGCAGGAGACGTGGCACTCGGCGATGCGGGCGAGCTCCTCGATGTAGGGACGCATGGCGCGGCCCCCGAGGGCGCAGTTGATACCGACGGAAAACGGTTGGGCGTGGCGGATGCTATTATAGAAAGCCTCGGTGGTTTGGCCAGAGAGGGTGCGACCGGAGGCATCGGTGATAGTCACGCTCACCATCACGGGTAGGCGGAGGGCGCGGCGCTCGAAGACCTCGTCGATGGCGAAGAGGGCGGCCTTGGCATTGAGGGTGTCGAAGATGGTCTCGACCAGCAGGAGGTCGGCGCCGGCGTCGATCAGGGCCTCGACCTGCTGGGTGTAGGCGGCGACGACCTGGGCCCAGGACACCGCGCGGTAATCGGGGCGGTTCACGTCAGGGGACATGGAGAGGGTGCGATTTAGGGGTCCGATGGCGCCGGCAACGAAGCACTGGCGACCAGGCGTGGCGGCTTCGGCGGCGCGGGCAGCACGGCGGGCGCAGTCGACGGCGGCATGGTTCAACTCGGTCACGATCGTCTCAAGGTGGTAGTCGGCCATACCGATGGTCGTGGCGGAAAAACTGTTGGTTTCCACGATATCAGCCCCGGCGGCGAAGTAGGCGGCATGAATCTCCTCGATCACGGCGGGTTTGGTGAGGCAAAGCAGGTCGTTGTTGCCCTTTAGGTCGTGCTGAAAATCCCGGAAGCGTTCTCCCCGAAAGTCCGCCTCGGAGAGACCGTAGGTTTGCACCATCGATCCCATCGCTCCGTCGAGCACTACGATGCGTCGCGCGAAAAGCTCGCGTAGGGCTTGGAAAGAAGGATGCTCAGCGAGCGGGATGGCAGCGTCTTTAGCGGACATGGAAAAGATAGAAGGAGTCGAATCGAAGGTGGACGAAAGGCGATTCTCCCTCTTGAGTCAAAAACATATCTTTACATTTAAATATGTTGATACGTTATTTGGTTTTTCTGCACGGTCTACAAAACGCTGGCTACTTTTTAGGTTAAATTCTGGAGTTAAAACGGTGCTCGCCGGCTGTGGTGTGAAGGAGAAACTAGGCCTTGTTCGCGTTCTTTTGCACGTTTCTGAATAAGGGGAAGGCCGTGAGAATCGGCCACAGTTGCGCTGCGGTATCGTGCCACAAACTCCCACCTCGTCTGCGAACGGCGGGGGCAGGGCCAATCGGGTGATCAATCCGGTGAAGGCGGGAGCGAGGTTTGGAGCACGGAGTCCGAATATCCGATCAGAGATGTCTCACGCGTCGGTCGCCAAACTTTTGCGGGCGGCTGAATGCGAAATCTTCATCGCAAAATGAAGCGTGAGAGCACGGCAGTCGCGACGCGCGCGTCAGTCCCGTTTTGCGGGCTACGTCGAGTTTTGCGGTTCGTCTGCTCGCACCCCGATCAGACCACCGAAATGAACTACATCCTTCGCCGTCGCGCCACCAGTTCGCGCCGGCTTCCGCCCTTTATTTTAGCTGCCGCGGCCCTTGCCGCGCCGGTCGCCGGTTTGCGTCTGGGCGCCGCGCAAGCCGGCGCGTCCTTGCCGTCTGCGTCCCCCGTCGGCATCGAGCGCCCGCTCTTGCTTGAGCCGGTTGTTGTCTCCGCGACTCGCACGCCACAGGACCCGGGCTATGCGTCGAGTGCGATCACGCTTCTCTCGCTTGAGGAGTTGCAACGCATTCAAATCACCGATCTTTCCGGCGCGATCGCACGTGAGCCCGGAGTAAACGTGGTCAACAGTGGCGCCACCGGTGCCGAGAGTTCGGTGTTTATTCGTGGCGCTAACTCAGACCACACGCTCTTCGTGGTGGATCGCGTTCCGATGAATTCGCGAGGGGCGCGCTACACCTCTTTTCTTGGCGGTGCTGATCTCGCGGGCATCGACCGGGTGGAGTTGTTACGCGGCTCGCAAAGCACGCTCTATGGCAGCTCGGCCATTGGTGGTGTTATACTGGTGGATACGGCCCGCGGCTGCGGTCCCGCACAGAGCGCACTTTCCGCGATGGGCGGTTCCTACGGGACCTACGGCGGGTCGGCCACTCTTTCGGGTGGCACTCAGCGACTAGGCGTGAGCGCGTCTCTTTCGCATGAACACGCGGACAACAATCGCCCCGATAATGCCTACAATGCCACCAACGGTGCGGCGCGCCTAGACCTTGTGGTCACTCCCGTCTTCACGGTCGGCGGCACTTTCCGCGACCAGAAGCGCAATTACCAAGAGCCGGGTTCTATAACTTTTCCGCTCCCAGGCGATGTTGGATCAGAAAACCGACTTGGCACTGTTTATAGCGAGTGGCGGCCGGACGCGGATTTCCGCTCGCGCCTTACTGTTGGCCTGCATCAGCGCGACTACACGTTTTACAGCTCCTCTTTTACTGACTCGGTGATGGGAGAACGCCGCCTTCTAGAGTGGCAAAACGTTTGGGAAACGAACGACTGGCTCGAACTTGTAGGTGGCTTGAGCGCAAGCCGTGAGCACGGTGCCTGGTCTTGCACAAACTATACCGAGAACCAATCGGCCGGCTATTTTCTAGCCACGGCCCGTCCAGTGCAGAATGTTTCGCTTACCGTCGGCCTGCGCTCGGATCACTTCGAGAGCTACGGCGATGAAACCACGGGTCGCTTGGGCCTCGCCCGGCGCTTGTCCTCCTCGGACACCAAACTTCGCGCGAGTTGCGGCAACGGTTTTCAAGCGCCGGGCGCGGATGATCGCTACGGCGTGCCGGCTTATTTCCAGCCCGCCAGTCCCGGGATCGCGCCCGAACGCTCCCGCAGCTGGGACGCGGGCGTGGACCAAGGTTTTTTAGGCGACCGAATTACCGCGAGCGCGACTTATTTCCAGACACACTTCGATAACCTCTTCAGCTACGATCTGGATACGTTCGCGACGATCAACATTCCCGATGCCTTTGCAAACGGCGTGGAGCTGTCGATGGCTGGGCGCCTGTCGGACACGGTTACGCTGCATGTTGGCTACACCCGACTAGAGGCTGAAAACGAGGCCAACAAGCTGCGTCTCATACGCCGCCCGCGCCACACTGTCACGCTTGATGGCGACTGGCGCGCTGACTCTGCTTGGACCTTTGGTGGTGGTGTGCGCGCCGTCATCGACCGCGTAGACGGCAATCCCTACGCGCCAGCCCGCCTCGAGGACTACACGACGGTGCGTCTTTTTGCCGCCTGGCAGGTATGCAAGGACTTAGTTTTACGTTTTCGCTTGGAGAACGCACTCGATGAAAAATACCAGGAAACGCAGGGCTACCCCGCGCTACCCCGCGCTGCCTACCTAAGCGCAGAGTGGCGCCGTTAAGCACGCTACGTTTGCATCCGCTTAACATGCGCACGCTGCTGCTTCTCTTTATCGCGCTCTGCGCGGCCTTCCCGGCGGCGAGCTGGGCCCTGCCGGTGCGGGTTGTTTCCCAAACGGTGGGTAACGACGAAATGCTGCTCGCCTTGGCCGGACCGGAGCAGATCGCCGCACTTTCCCACCTAGCCCATTCGCCAGAGTTTTCCGGGGCGGCTGGCGAGGCGGCTAACTACCCAAGAATTCTGCAAGGCGATGCGGAAACGATCCTACGTTATCATCCCACGCTGGTGCTTTTTGCCGATTACAGCCGTGTTGAACTGGTGGAGCAGGTGCGGGGTGCGGGTGTCGAGACGTTGGTATTCGATCGTTACGCGACGATCGACGACACCCACAGCTACTTGCGCCGGCTCGCCGCCGCTCTTGGGCCCGAAGCGCAGGCGCGGGCTGAACACGTCGTGGCGAACGATCTGGCTCGGCTGGCGATATTGCGCGCAAAACTAGCGCAGGTGCAGCCGGTGCGCGTGATCGCTCCATCGACCTACGGCGTCATTGCTGGAGCTGGCACGACATTCCAAGACCTATGTGACCATGCCGCAGCCGACAATCTCGCAACCAGCCTCGCCGGCCTGCGCGGTCACGCCTCGCCTCCCGCCGAGCAGATGATCGCCTGGCCGCTCGATGTTGTGGTGCTTGCGGGCCAGTCGGCAGATGGGGCGCTCCGGCCCTTCCGTTCTTTGCCACCCTACCGTTTTATGGCGGCGATTCGCGCTGGACGTGCGGTAGTAGTGCCAGAGTGGATGCTCGGCTGCGTCAGCCACCGCCGGGTTGAAGCCTACGAACTCCTTGCGCGCGCTTTGCATCCGGAGTTGTTCAAGGACTGATGCGTGCCTCTGGTAAAATCCGATTCATCCGCCATTCCGGCTTGGCCCTCGTGCTGGCGGGCGTGGCGCTGCTGGTCTTTGCCCTAGCTTCTCTCACCTGGGGCGACGTGCGTCTCGGGCCGGGGCAACTGGTGGACGGTCTTTTGGGGCGCGATGAGTTTGCGGCGACTATTCTTTGGCAAATTCGGCTTCCTCGTCTGCTCACGGGTATGCTGGTCGGCGCGGCGCTCTCCGGCAGCGGCCTAGTGATGCAGGTATATTTTAACAATAGCCTCGCCAGCCCCGGTTTGCTCGGGGTGAGCGCTGGCAGCGCGGCTGGCGCAGTGGTAGCAATCGGCAGCGGCCTCGCTACATTTACGCTGCTTACTGTGCCGATTTTCGCCATCGCAGGTGCACTGGCCGCCACCTTTGGCGTCATCTTACTCGCCCGACGTGGGGCCAGCACCGAGCGGTTGCTTCTCGCGGGAGTGGCAATCAACGCTCTGCTTGGCGCGGTGACGAGCTATGTGCTCTCTGCGCCAACCGTCTCCTACGAGCGCAACGCCCAGTTGGTATTCTGGTTGATTGGCGGTCTAGAGGACCGCACTTGGGAGCACATTTGGATGGCCGCGCCTATTGTTCCGGCCGTGCTTCTGCTTCTGCCAATGGGACGATCGATGGATTTGCTCAGTCTGGGTGCGACCGAAGCGCAAAGCCTTGGCGTGGATGTGCCACGGCTGCGGCGTAATTTGCTAGGGCTTTCCACTATTCTCACCGCGCTCGCCACCGCGGTGGCGGGCACGGTGGGTTTTGTCGGGCTGATCGTGCCGCATATCCTGAGGCTTCTGGTAGGCTCTGAACACCGCCGCCTTGTGCCGCTTTCGCTCATAGGCGGGGCCGCTTTCGTGGTGGGGTGCGATCTGCTGGGGCGTTGTGCCGGTGGCGCCCGACTCGGGGTGGTCACCTCGCTGGTGGGTGCGCCGTTTTTTTTATGGCTGCTAAGGAGGGCGGAGCGATGAGCCGCGCGGCTTTGTCCTTGCGCGAAGTCACGGTGCCTGGGCGTTTGCATCCGGTTTCAATGGAGCTGCCGCCGGGGCTCGTGGTGGGGTTGGTGGGGCCGAACGGCTCCGGCAAATCTACCCTGTTAGCGGTGTCGGCCGGCTTGTTACCCGGGGTGGGGCGGGAGCAGAACGACGTGCGCTGGAATGGCCAAGCGGTTGCCACCATCCCAGCACTGGACCGCGGGCGCCGGGCATCCTGGACGCCAGCGGAGGCGCGATTTGAGTTTGGCTTCACCGTGCGCTCGGTCGTTGCGCAGGGCCGTTATGCGCATGGTGATGATGGCGCGGGCGTGGAAGAGGCCCTCGCGCGGCTCGATCTGGTCGCGCTGGCGGAGCGACCGGTCAACCGACTCTCAGGCGGTGAGCGGCAGCGGGTTTTGCTGGCTCGGGCGTTGGCGACGGCCGCACCCTTGCAACTCTGGGACGAACCGCTGGCCCCCCTCGATCCGCGTCATGGATTGGAGGTGCTGTCCTTGGCCAGGAGCCTTTCGCGGGCAGGTGGAACGGTGGTGTTTTCCCTGCACGATCTTCGGCTCGCGCAGGAATTGGATTTCGTGGTCCTCTTGGAGGGGGGGCGGTTGCGGGCGGCGGGCGCTCCAGCTGAGGTTTTGACCCCGAAGCGCGTGCGCGCGGTTTTTGGGGTGGAGTCGTGTCTTCGGCCGAGTTTGTGTCTATCGCTGCCCTAAGGGTTTGCGGTTATCGTTTGGCCTATGTCCACTTAGAGGTCCTCTGGATCCTCTTTGAGGCGAATGGTTAACCGTAAGATTTACAGGGTGAGCCAGCCCAAGAAGGAATTCAGCTAATCCTAGGGTAGGGGTGGCATGAGTCCTGCAAACTGTTGCGACGCCCTTCACCGGCTTCTCTCTCCTTGTGCCGCACGCGCGTCGCTTCTATCCAATTAAGCACCATGTTTACTCGCATTCCCTGCCTGTTCCGACTCGCCGTGCTCACTTTGGTGTTTGCTACCAACTGGGTTTCGGCCGCCTCGGTTAAAATCGTCCGCGTGTGGCCTGATTATCGTCCCGCCGAGTCCTTTGTCCGCATCGGAGAGTATTTCGGTGGTAAGGAGAAAGCTTCCGAGTTGATTCTACGTTCGCAGGAGAATTCGCGCGACGGCTACTATTTTCTGACTCGATTCAAGACTGACGAGGCCCTGTCTGGCTCCATCCTGGCTCTGGAGTATGTCTTGCCTGGCGAAGAATCGCCTCGCGTGCAGTTTTTTCCGCTCGACCTGCCCCGTGGCTCGCGTGCCGTGCTCGCCGGCCTGACTGGTCCCGACTGGCCCGGTGCGGCCATCGCGCCCTCCGCTTGGCGCCTGCGCTTGCTCGGCCCCGCCGGCGATGAGTTGGTCCGTGAGCAGAGCTTTTTGTGGTCGCTCCCCCCTTTGCCTCTCCCCGCGGCAGTCGTGAATTAGCCTTGGGGTGGGCTTGCTGCGCCTCTTTTAACATGCCCGATCTTTTTGCCGCTTACGAAATCGAAAATTTTTATGACGAGATGTTCGCCGCTCCTGGGCGTCCTCATCCTCATTATCAGCGGCTCCACGATCGCTTCGGGCAGATGGACGGCATCAGCGAGTTGCTCTCCCGCCAGCGCACCGCAGATCAGACTTTCGTTAATCGCGGCGTTACCTTCACCGTTTACTCGGACAATAAGGGCACGGAGAAGATTTTCCCGTTCGATCTGATCCCGCGCATCATCCCCGCCCATGAATGGGCACACCTTGAGGCCGGTCTGCGCCAGCGCATGGAGGCGCTCAACCTTTTCCTCGCTGATATCTACGGACCCCAGCGGATTCTCAAGGCGGGCGTCGTCCCCCGCGAGATGGTGGTGACCTCAAAGAACTTCCGGCCCGAACTGGTCGGCGTGCCCATCGCCCGGGATCTTTACGTCCATATTAACGGCACTGACCTCGTCCGCGACCAGCACGGCACCTACCGTGTGCTGGAGGATAATCTCCGCACCCCCTCCGGCGTCTCCTACGTGCTCGAGGATCGCCAGGTGATGAAGCGGGTTTTCCCCAATCTCCTTCGCGATTACCGCGTCCGACCGGTCGAGACCTACACCAGCGATTTGCTCGCGCTCTTGTTGCATTTGGCCCCCGCCCACGTGCCCGAACCCACCGTCGTTTTGCTCACTCCCGGGGTCTACAATAGCGCCTACTTCGAGCACAGTTTCCTCGCCCGCCAGATGGGCATCGAGATTGTCGAGGGATCGGACTTGGTGGTGGAAAACGACCGCGTGTTCATGCGCCGCACCGATGGTCTCGCGCCCGTCCATGTGATCTACCGCCGTATCGATGACGACTTCCTCGATCCGACCGTGTTCAACCCGAAGTCACTCCTTGGCGTCCCCGGTCTTTTTGAGGCCTATCGCAAGGGCAACGTCGCCCTTTGCAACCCTATCGGCACCGGCGTAGCGGACGACAAGGCGATGTATCACTACGTCCCTAGGATGATCAAATTTTACCTCGGGCAAGACGCCATCCTTCCCAACGTGGAGACCTTCCTCTCTGGAGAGGCTAAGGACCTAGAATACATCCTCGCGAATTTGGAGAAATTGGTCGTAAAGTCAGTCAACGAGGCCGGCGGTTATGGCATGTTGGTCGGCCCGCACAGCACCCGCGCCCAAATTGAGGAGTTTCGCGCCAAGATCATCGCCGATCCACGCAATTTCATCGCCCAGCCCACCCTCGGTATCTCCCGCTGTCCGGCCGTATGCGGAGACGCCATCGAAGGCCGCCACATCGACCTGCGCCCCTACATATTGAATGGCGCCAGTATCAAGATCATGCCCGGTGGCCTCACCCGTGTCGCCCTCCGCAAGGGCAGTTTGGTGGTGAATAGCTCCCAAGGCGGCGGTTCAAAGGACACCTGGGTGCTCGCCGCCGACCATGAGGCCGCCACCCCGGCGGTGCCGGAGAAAATCATCGTTTGAAAAATCCGATAGACGAAATCGAAAAGACGAATGATAGCCGCCGCTTACGATCTCGTGGAGCGCAGCGTGAAATTCGGCGAAATCGTCATCGACCTTTTTCTCGCGCTTGAAACCAACCCCGTCGTGAAACCGCTCATCTCGCAGCTCGTCCGCTCCGCCGCCAGCATCAGCGCGACTTCCTGTGAAGCGGATGCCGCCGCGGCGCCCCGCGATTTCCGTCATAAGATCGCCCATTGCCGAAAAGAGTCCCGTGAGACGATGCATTGGTGCCGCATGCTCGCCCGCGCGTGTCCCGCGCATATAACCCCGATCCGCGCTCTCTGGAAAGAAGCCGAAGAATTAAACAAAATATTATTCTACAACATCTTCCGAAAAATAAAACTCGCCACCACCGCCTAGGCCGCCCCTCCAGCGATTTCCTTCTCCGCCCGTCGTCATTCGGATTTTCCTCCCGCCCCATGCTCTCCCGCGTCGCTAATCTCATCTACTGGATCGCCCGCTATCTCGAACGCGCGGAAAACACCGCCCGCATCGTCGAGGTGAATGCCCAGCTCGTGCTCGATCTTCAATCTCGCCAGGACGCCGACGATCCGCGCGCCTGGGAACCTCTCGTGTTCGTGACCGGTTCCGACGAGCAGTTTCACGAGCTCTACGGCGAAAAGGTCACCGAGCGCGCCGTCATTGAGTTCATGCTCTTCGACAAGCGGAACCCTTCGTCCGTGCTCTCTTGCGTCGGCTTCGCCCGTGAAAACGCCCGCTGCATCCGCGATCAGCTTTCCACTGAGCTTTGGGAGACGATCAATACCTTTTTCCTCCGTCTGAAGGACGACGACTTCACCCGCTACGCCCAGCTGGGCGCGGCCGATTACCTCGCCTGGATCAAGACCCAGACCCAGCTCTTTCACGGCGTCGCCGACGCCATGCTGCCACGCGATGACGGTTGGTGGTTCTACGGTCTCGGCCGACACCTCGAACGCGCGGACAACACCTCCCGCATCCTCGATATTAAGTATTTCATGATCCTGCCCAGCGTGCAGGCCGTCGGCTCTGCCCTCGACATGGTGCAGTGGGCCTCCGTGCTCCGCTCCTGCTCCGCCTTCGAGGCCTTCCGTCGCTCTCGCCGTGGTGATCTCGACCTCGCCCGCGTCGTGGATTATTTGCTTCGTGGCGAGGACTTCCCACGCAGTATCCTCTACTCTGTTGCCGAGGCCGAGCAGTGCCTGGTTCGTATTGGTCCCGGCGACGGCGAACCGCATGTCGCTGCCGTCCACGACCTCGTCCGTTCCCTTCGGGACGATTTGGAAAATGCCGACCCTAAGTCGATTATCGCCGCCGGCCTTCACGAATATTTAGACAGCCTCCAGCTCCGTCTGGAGAATATCCACAACGCCATCCAAACCGCCTACATACACCACGGGCGTTCTAATCTGCAGATGCAGGCCCAAGCCTGATTTTTGCCTATTTTAGGCGATTGCCTTCGCCTTTATCGCAGTAGTGGAGACAATCGCCTTATGTCATCGCGCCTAATCCTGATTTCTTGGGTTCTCTTCGCCACCGTTGTTTCGACTGCCCTTGGTGCCGATTCCAGCGTGCACTCCGGTTCCTCTGCCGCCACCCCGACCGCCCCTGGTGATGTGCGTTTTAGTGACGGTCTGGGCAAGTTTTCCGCTCGCACGCCGCTTGCCCTTATCCCGATTTACCAACTTGAGGTGACCGCGGCCAACGCCGACTTCGCGGTCAAGGCCCTCAATACCGAGATCGAGCGCCTTTACACTCACGCCAAGACTCTCGATTCCGGCGCCGCCCGCCGCGCATTCGAGAGCCGCATCTATTTTTTCGATAAACGACTCCGCCCCCTCGCCAATTCTTTCGACCCTGCCGCCTGGGAATCCCTCCGCGCCGACGTCCGCGCCGAGTGGGTTTCCATCCTTTCCAGCCTAGCACCAGCGGTGGCCTCCTCGACCGCTCGGGACTGAGCATGGGCTAGGCTAGATTGGCTCAGGTCTCCATAATTGCCTTTCGGGGCGCGCTTCGCCTCGGCCGCCTTGTTTGCCAGCCGGCCCTTATTCTCCCACGGTTGCGGCCATGAACGCTTGGCACCCTTGGCAACCTGTCCCGTCCCTGTCGCGCTCGCTTAGCGCCAGCGTCCTCGCCGAGTTGCTCGATGGCGGTCAATCCTTTCGTTGGCACGCACTGCCCGAGGGTGGTTTTGAGGGTGCGTGGTGCGGGCACCACGTGCGCGTCCGCCCCTCGTGCTCCGATTCTGGCGCGCTGGAGTTTAGCGCGCCAGCTTGGGCCAATCCGGCGGTTACCGCTACCGCCTTGCGAACTTATCTAGCCGGTCCGCCCGCCGATCCCGATAGCCTGCCTTGGCGTAGCGACCCGCATCTCGCGACCTGCCTTGCCGCCTTCCCAGGCTTGTCCATCCTGCGCCAACCCTTTGGCGAGACCCTGCTGGGGTTTGTGTGCAGCGCCACCAAGCAGATCGTTCAGATTAAACAAATGCTCGCGCTGCTTGCCACCCGTCACGGGCAGCCACTTCACCCCGCTGGCACCGACTCCGGCTCCGATCTTCGGCCTTTGGATTTAGGCATTCGTATTTTCCATCGTCTGCCTACCTGGCCCGAGCTCGCCGCCGTATCCGTCGAGCAACTGCGCGCCTGCGCTCTCGGCTTTCGCGCCCGTCACGTCGCTGGCATCGCCGCTCGCCTCAGCGCCGAGCCCGACTGGCTTGAGACTACCGAGCATGCCCCCTACGCGGAGGCAAAGGCCCGCCTGCTCACCTTGCCTGGAGTAGGGGAGAAGGTCGCTGACTGTGTCCTGCTCTTCGGCGCCGGCCGTTTGGAGGCCTTCCCGGTCGACACTTGGATAATCAAGGCCATGGCTCGACGCTACGGGCTTGAGGGTTGGGGGCCCGCTCAGGTCGCCCACTTCGGTCGCACCCACTTCGGCCTCCAGGCCGGCCTCGCCCAGCAATACCTGTTCGCCTACGAACGTGCTGCCGCCCGCTTGCGGGTGTAAACCCAGTCAGTAGGTATTCGTTTTCCCCTTACTGAGTTGCTGCTCAAAGGGGATAATTTGCGATTCAGGCACGCGCCAACTTACGCATCCAGTGTCCTGAAACAAAGAGGTGACGAGGTCTCCGGGATTAGACCCGATCTTGGCCGATCGTTTCCCTTGGACGGGGGATGCTGCGTGGACAATTCCGGTAGTCGTCCTCAACGTCCTCAAGCGGTTAAAGGACGCCCGAAATCATGTTTTAGCCCTTCCTGGCGATAGGAATTCCTTCCGGCTGGACTAGAATTATCGCACCTAAGCCCTTGCGGTTAAATTATCTGGCATAAAGACCGGCACTTCAGGGTGCCTTTGTCGCGATTTTCTAAAAACCTAGCTTGACGCCGGGCGTCGCAGAAACCACTTTGATGACAAGCCCCTATGAGTATCACCCAAAAATTATCCAAGCGCGGAGCTATCCTCGCTGCATCCCTCGTTCTCGGAGCCGCTTTCACCGCCTCCTCGCTCACTGCCCAGACCGTTTCCACTGCCCCCGTTGGTGCGGTGACCAAGACCATACCTGTGGGTCTTACGCCGGTTGGTATTACTTTGCTTAATCCTGACCTCCTCGTTGCCAACTCGACTTCGAGCACAACGACATCGATCACGCTCAGTGGGGCTACGAATGTTGGGGCTTTGCTGACTTCTGGTCTTCCGTATTATGTCGAGGCGATCAGTGGTCCCCTTGTTGGTGATCGGTTTGATGTGGATACCGCAGCTACCATCACGGCAGCAAACGGTTCAGTGGTTATCAATACGTCCAGCGCTAATAACACCTTTACCCTGGCCGCTTCTAGCGCGGTCGGCAGCCAGTTTGCTTTGCGCAAGCATGTTACTCTAGCCCAAATTCAGGCATCTTGCTCCAGCGCACTTGTGGGTAATAACGTTGCCGCTAATGCTGACCAGATCTGGTTCTACAGCCCGGCTACAGATACCTTCAACATTTATTACCTCCGCGCTGATTTGGTGAATTGGCGTGCTAGCGGTTCCACCGCAAATGTTCCTAACACTGCAGTTCCAGCCGGCGTAGGTATCTTCTTCCGAAAGGTTACATCCCCCACCACGCTGGTTAGCACCGGTGGAGTTCGCCTGAATAATTTTTCTTTGCCTCTTCAAACCGGTCTTTCTTTGAATGCTCCAGCTTATCCCGTCAGTTTTTCTCCCTCTGATTTTGGTGGAACTGCTGCTAATGGTTGGACTGGTAATAATACCGCTGCTAATGCCGATCAGCTTCAGACTTACGATTCTGCCACTGACTCCTTTGTGTCCTATTATCTTCGTTTAGACGGCACCACTTGGAGACAGTCTGGAACAACTACTGCTGTTACTACGAATAAATTGTTTGCCTACGACTCTGCATACTTGGTTAGTCGTAAGACAGCTAATCAAGATTACACGCTCATTTCTCCTATTTCTAATCTCTAACTTTTTCCCATGAACAATACCCTAAAATCCATCCTCATGGTTGCTGGCTTCGCCGCCGTGACCATTTCTGCCCAAGCTGGTTCTGTCGGTTTTTTTGACGACTCCTTCGATCTGAAGCTTGGTTCTAGTGCCTTGACCAGCCTCTATGAGTCTAAGTTTGGCACTTGGAATGCTGGAACTTCCACCTTCACCCCCTTGTTGGGTAACGCTGCAATCGGCGCTAACGCTGGATACGCAGATGCTACACCTGGCGCTCTCGAATGGGCCATCACAGTGAGCCAAAACAACAATAACAATATCACGGCCGGCGTTCAACTTGCCGTTGTTATTTTCAACGCAGCTGATGATACTAGCTACGCAAGTGCCAATCATGCCCAAGAGGCGGTTCTCACCGACCCTTCTTGGCTTGCCCCTACCTTCACTCCTGCAACACCTAGCGGCCTGACCTATGGGTTTACTGCTAGCACCACTGCTGTTCGTGGACAGTTTACTTACAGTGCAGCTGGTAAGGACGTTGTGAACTTGAGCTCCGTTCCTGAGCCCTCCACCTATGCCGCCTTGGCTGGTGTCGCGGTTCTCGGTCTCGCCGCTCTGCGTCGTCGCCGCGCCTAAGGTTTAATCCTGTTACTTTCGAAGCCCGCCCGTATTTTCGGGCGGGCTTTTTTGTGCCATTTTTAGCTAGTATGCTTTAAAATCAGTGAACACTTTCTCTCGTAAATCTGTGGCAGATAAACCAAAGCCTACTGGTTCTTGGCATAGTGGCATCTGGCTACGCATGGCCCCATGGCGCGCAGTCGCCAGTAGTGAAGGGCGAAAGCTTCGCATTTACTGGGGGCCTCTGGTATGCTGGCTAATCGCGAGTATAATGGCCCTTTGGTTAGTGTTGGCGGCTTACATCTGCTATTTTATGAAAAATGAGCGTGCCTTCGAAGAGGTGCGTTATAGCCAAGTCCTACAAATTCCTTGGCGCTGGCAGGAGTTTAAACGGGAAAAAGCGGCTTATTGGGTCCGGCAAGGGCTGGAGCTTTACCGTCTTGGTCAATACCGGGATGCCTACGACCTACTTCGTGCCGGCGTGCCCGAAGTGCCGGAGAATACGGAAGCCCGTATCGCCTTGGCCCGCATCTACCTGATGGCCGGTCGTAATGACTTTACCCGCGACGTTTTGGTCGAAGGCCTTGCCCACAACGCCGATCAATACGATTATGTGCGCTCCGTTCTGGGTTTCCTCTTCTCCCAGCAGGCCGATGAAGTGGTCACGGTTTTGTTGGCAAAAATAATTGAAACCACTCCGCCCGAAGCCCAATTGCACCAATTGGCCCGCAGCGCCCAGGCCATCGCTTTATTTAACCGCGATCACTACGCCGAGGCGGAAAAAACTCTGCAAGACGGTGGCTTGCTGGCAAATCCCCAAAGCCGCCTCCTGCTGGCCCGCATCGCATGGGAGAAAGGCCTGCGCGAGACCGCCCTACTCCAGCTTCGTGAACTCCATCGTGCCTACCCGGCAGACGACGAGATTTTTAATAATTTGGTCGCTCACTTGCGGCAAGCCGAGGCTGGCGCCGAAATTCGGCGGATCAGTATCGATCGTCAGATCAAGTTTCCTGACCGTCCGGAGGCCTACCTCGAGTTTTTAAACAATTCCCAAGAACAGGCCAACCTTGGACGCCGCGACGAGGCGGAGCGGGATTATCTGTCTCATTTTGCAAGCAATCCTGAAGCCTTGGCAAAATTGTCCGAATACGCGGCCAAAAATGGCCGGGCAGCCCTATCCGAGGAGATACTTTCGCGATGTCGCTCTTTGCGTAAAGGAGTGGATGCTTCCGCCTTAGCGGTATTGTCGGCCTACCTAGAGGCGGGTGATTTCGCTCGGGCCTTGGCTCGCGCCAACGAGCTTGGCGCGGAGGATTTGGGTTGGAGCGAATCAAAGCGCACGATCCTGGCTGGATTTCGCATGGTAGCCCTCTTCGGACTCGGCAAGGAAGTCGAAGCCGAGCCCGAGTTGGGGCGTCTTTTGGAATCACGTTATTTCACTGCCCAAGCGGCCACGTCTTTGGCTCGGGGTCTGACCAGTATGGGGCAAACCGAGTCCGCGCTTAAGCTGCTACGCCATGCCGTCGAGGTGGATGTGCTCTACCAGCCCGCCCTTGTCGCGTTATTGCGGGCGGAGCAGTCCGCTCGAGATATGGCTGAACTGCGCCCCTTGGTCGAGCGGTTGCCGACTTTACGCAAACCCCCAGCCGACTTGCTTGCGCAACTCCGCGCCACCTTCGAGTCGGATCGTTACCTTTATTTGCCTAAGCGGGCCGAGTTGGTCGCCAAGCTTGCCCCGCGCGGCGGGCAGTAGGCGGGGTTTCTTGGCCTAGACTAACCTTTTGCGTCCTTCGCGCTAAAATCCGCACCGATGTCACGCGAAGGCTGCGCAGGCCAAAATATAGGTGCCACTCCGCCCGTGGGTCCTATGTTTCACAAAATTAGCGTTTTATGTGGTTTTTTCGATATGAAAATAACCATTCGTTTGGTCTGGTTTTTCTAACAATTGTTCAGGGTTTGGTGGGCGCAAATTTCGTGTCGGCGGAACTAACCATGCCCGCCCCGACCGACTCTGAAGTATCGTCTCTAGCTGCGAGGCGGGAGTTGCTGCTCCAAGCCATCCGCGAACGGCGTGTGCTCACCTTTATCTACCGGGGCCACTCGCGCACGGTCGAACTGCATGCCTGTGGGGTTTCGTCCAAAGGCGAACCGGTCTTGCACGGTTATCAGACCGGTGGCGGCAGCGCCTCGCGCCCGCCACCTGGCTGGCGGGCGTTTTCCATCGCCGAAATTCGTGATCTCGCGCTAGGCTTGGAAACCTTTCCGGGTGCGCGCGATGGCTATTCTCCGAATGAGCTACGCCTTGACCCGCTCTGGGCCGAGTTGCCGGCGGCTGACCCCACCGATTGATTTGCCAGACACGCCTTAGTTTGTAGCCGATCTTTCGATACGAGGCTCTAGGGGATCGGGTGGTGCGGCTGGAGAGAATCGAACTCTCGAGACCACTTTGGAAGAGTGGAGTTTTACCACTAAACTACAGCCGCGTCTACCACGACGAGACCTTCCATGAGCCTGTGCGGCGGGTCAAGCCCGTCGGCGATAGCGCTCGGTTTTTGCTCCGGTTCAACCAGTCGTTATCGGCTGATTAGCATGGGTTAAGTTAGGTAAAAGACTCATTATTCATAGCTTTCGTTTCTATATGGAGCGCGGGTGGTTAGCCTTTGGTTTTTCGCTAAGCAGGCGGCAAGGGGAGTGGGTTAGCAGGCTCGTAGAAAATTGATTATCTTTGAATATCTTAGGGGCTTTCAGGGAAATAGACCCTTCGTTTCCACGAGTCGGTGAAGGAACTTGGCTAAATAGGCGTTACTTGGCTAAGTTTATGGCAGCGCTAGCCCAAGGGAAACTTGTTGCGATGCCGGGATTCCATGCCTTTCCGCTTGCCCGACTTTCCGGCGGGTTCAACCCTTCGCCAATCCTACGTCCATGCCCAAGCGCACCGATCTCAAGTCTATCCTTATCATTGGCGCCGGTCCCATCGTGATCGGCCAGGCCTGCGAGTTCGATTACTCGGGCACCCAAGCGTGCAAAGCCTTGCGCGAAGAGGGTTACCGCATTATTCTGGTGAATTCGAATCCGGCCACGATCATGACGGATCCGGAGTTTGCCGACGCCACCTACATCGAACCGCTCACGGTCGAGTTCGTGGAAAAAATCATCGCTGCCGAGCGGCCTGACGCCCTGCTGCCTACGCTCGGTGGTCAGACCGCATTGAACCTCTCGATGCAGCTGCACGAGAAGGGTATCCTCGCCAAATACAACGTTGAGATGATCGGCGCCAAACCCGCTGCCATCAACAAGGGCGAGGACCGCGAACTGTTTAAGCAGTGCATGCTGAAGATCGGTCTCGACGTCGCTCGTTCGCGCACCGTCAAAACCCTCGACGAAGCCCGCGCTGCCGCCGAGGCGCTCGGCGCCTATCCGTTGATCATCCGCCCCTCCTTCACTCTTGGTGGTTCTGGCGGCGGCATCGCCTACAACAAGGAGGAGTTCGAACGCATCTGCGCCAACGGTCTCGATCTCTCGCCCGTTCACGAGGTGTTGGTCGAGGAGTGTCTGCTCGGCTGGAAGGAATATGAGATGGAGGTGATGCGCGATCACAAGGACCAGTGCGTCGTGATCTGCTCGATCGAGAACTTCGATCCCATGGGCGTGCATACCGGCGACTCCATCACCGTCGCTCCGGCCATGACCCTGACCGACAAGGAGTTTCAGGTCATGCGTGATGCTTCTTTCGCCGTGATCCGCGAGATCGGCGTCGAGACCGGCGGCTCCAATATCCAGTTCTCCATCGATCCCAAGACCGGCCGCCAGGTGGTGATTGAGATGAATCCCCGCGTGTCGCGCTCCTCCGCGCTCGCCTCCAAGGCCACCGGCTTCCCCATCGCCAAGATCGCCGCCAAACTCGCCGTCGGCTACACCCTCGACGAGCTGCGCAACGACATCACGCGCCTCACCCCGGCCAGCTTCGAGCCGACCATCGATTACGTCGTTACCAAGATCCCGCGCTTCACCTTTGAGAAGTTCCCCGGCGCCGATGCCACCCTCACCTCGGCGATGAAGTCGGTCGGCGAGGCCATGGCCATCGGCCGCACCTTCAAGGAGTCCTTCCAGAAGGCTCTCCGTTCCCTTGAGGTTGGCGCCTTTGGCTTCGGCGGCGGCAAGCTGGGCGGTAACGAACTGCCTGATGATCAAGTCATCCGCCGTAAACTCGCCACGCCGAATAACGAGCGCGTGTTCTACCTCCGCTACGCCTTTATGGCGGGCTATACCGTGGAGCAGATCTTCGACCTCTCCAAGATCGATCCTTGGTTTCTCACGCAGCTCCAGGAAATCTACCAGCTCGAGGTCGAGCTGAAGCGCTACAACCTCAAGGGCGTCCCGTTGCCGCTGCTCCGCCGCGCCAAGCAAGCCGGTTTCTCCGATGCCCAACTCGCGCTGTTCCTGAAAGCCGACGACCTCTTCGCCGTCCGCGCCGTTCGCAAAGAGCGCGGTGTCGGCACGACCTACCGCTTGGTCGATACCTGTGCGGCTGAGTTCGAAGCCTTTACGCCGTATTATTATTCCAGCTACGGCGACGAAAACGAGGTCATGCCGCCCAAGGGCAAAAAAAAGATCATGATCCTGGGCGGCGGCCCCAACCGTATTGGCCAAGGTATCGAGTTCGACTATTGCTGCGTGCACGCCTCCTTCGCCCTGCGCGAGGCCGGCTTCGAGACCGTAATGGTCAACAGCAACCCCGAGACCGTTTCGACCGACTACGACACCTCCGACCGCCTTTATTTTGAGCCGCTTACCCTCGAGGACGTGCTCGAAATCTACGAGCAGGAGCAGTGCGCGGGTGTGATCGTGCAATTCGGCGGCCAGACCCCGCTCAACCTCGCAACCGCTCTCAAAAAGGCCGGCGTCAACGTCATCGGCACCAGCCCCGAGTCCATCGAAGCCGCCGAGGATCGGAAGCTATTCTCCGCCATCCTGACCGAGACCCGGCTGAAGTCGCCCGACCACCGCACCGCGATGAACGAGCCCGATGCGCTCGCCGCCGCTCATGCGCTGGGCTTCCCGGTGTTGCTGCGCCCGAGCTTTGTGCTCGGCGGCCGTGGCATGTTCATCGTCTACAGCGAGGAGGAGTTCAAATCCGTCGTTCGCCAAGCCTTTGACGTGATGCCGGACAAACCCGTGCTGATCGACAAGTTCCTCGAGGACGCGATCGAGCTCGACGTGGACTGTATCAGCGACGGCACGACCACCGTGATCGGCGGCATGCTCGAGCACATCGAGTTTGCCGGCGTCCACTCCGGCGACGCCGCTATGGTCATGCCGCCCCATACCCTCGGCAAGGCCATGCTCGACGAGGTCCGCCGCGCCACTCACGACCTCGCCCGCGCTCTCAAGGTCGTCGGCCTGATGAACGTGCAATACGCCATCAAGGACGGCCAGCTCTACGTCCTCGAGGTCAACCCCCGCGCCTCCCGCACCGTCCCCTTCGTGGCCAAGGCCATCGGCGTCCCCCTCGCCAAACTCGCCGCCCGCGTCATGACCGGCGCCAAGCTTGCCGACCTCGGCTTCACCCGCGAGCAGACCCCGAAGCACTGGTGCGTGAAGGAAGCGGTGTTCCCCTTCGCCCGCTTCCCCGGCGCCACTATCGTGCTCTCGCCCGAGATGCGCTCCACCGGAGAGGTCATGGGCCTCGATGCCGACCTCGGCGTCGCCTTCGCCAAGGCGCAGGCTGCCGCCAAGCCCGGCCTGCCGATCGCCGGCAACGTGTTCCTCTCAGTAAAGGACGCCGATAAACCCCTCGTCGTCGACACCGCGCGCCAGTTGGTCGCCCTCGGCTTCAGCATCTATTCGACTGGCGGCACCGTTAAGGTGTTGGCCGAAAACGGCGTGCCCGTGACCCGCCTGGCCAAGATCGATGAAGGCCGCCCGAACCCGGTTGATATGATCAAGAACGGCCAGATCCAACTGATCATCAATACCCCCGCCGGCATGATCCCGCGGCAGGATGAAAACAAGATCCGCGCCGCTGCCTACGCCCACAGCGTGTGTATCATGACCACCCTTACCGGCGCCAAGGCCGCCCTGCAGGGCATCAAGGCGCTCAAGCAACAGCAGATCGGTGTGAAGCCCATCCAGGCCTACAAGGGTAACGTGACCGCGGTGTGAAGTTGCCATGCCCGTCGTCGACGCGCATATCCACGCCTATCCCCCTGCTGTTTTCGCCGACCCTGTTCGATGGGGTGCGGAACAGGGGGAAGCCTGGTGGACGCGTTGTGTAGCACCTCCGGGTAGGCGTTCGTTGCAAGGCTGGTCCACGATCGACCAGCTCTTGCGCGATATGGATGCGGCCGGCGTGGATCAGGTCGTGATGCTGGGTTGGTATTGGGAGCGGCAAGCCACCTGCGACTTGCAAAACGCATGGTTCATCGACTGGCACCTTGCCCATCCCGATCGCATCCAAGCATTCGCGAGCGTCAATCCTGCCGCGGGAGCGCCGGCTCGAGAGGCGCTGGAGCGTGCGTTAGATGCTGGGCTCTGCGGAGTCGGCGAGCTTTTGCCGCAGGTGCAGGGAGGCCGGTTGGATGACGACGACTGGAGCGGTGTGTTTGCCCTCGCCGCCGCTCGGGGCGTGCCGGTCAACCTGCACGTTACCGACCCGCTCTCCTCCATGCCAGAATCGGCGATGGTGGTCACTCCGCTGGACTCCTATTTGCAAATGATCAAAGCCCACCAAGGCACCACGTTTATTTTGGCGCATTGGGGTGGGGGGCTTCCGTTCTACGAACTGAACTCGCGCTTAAAACCCCTCTTTAAAAATGTCTATTACGACTCTGCCGCCACGTCTCTACTTTACGATCCAAGTGTATTTCGACGGGTGGTCGACATCACCGGTCCGGAGCGGATTCTCTGGGGCACGGATTACCCGCTTTTGACCCACCCTCGAATAACCAAGCAGCCTACTTTCCGGCATGATCTAGAGGACGTGCGTGGTGCGGTTGCCGCGCTCACCGCCTCGGAGCTGGAGTGGATCCTTGGGGGTAACATGGTCCGTTTACTGCGCAGGTGAGGAGGTCTGGTGTGGTGCCTCCCAGACGAGTCGTTGAAACCGGGGCTTGTCGCCCGCCCCTTGGCCGGACAGGGCGGAGGTATGCGAATCGGCATTCTCGGGGGAAGTTTTGATCCCGTGCATCGTGGGCACCTCGGGGTAGCCGGGGCGGTGGCGGATGCATTGGCGCTGGATCGGGTGTTGTTTTTACCCGCGGCGCAGGCGCCTTTACGCGAGGAGGCGGTGCGGGTGAATGGTGCGCAACGAGCCGAGATGTTAAGGCAGGCCTTGGATGAGACCGCGGACGCACGTTTCGAGCTGTGTGAGCTCGAGCTGCGGCGCGGCGGAATCAGCTATGCGGTGGACACCCTGCGTGCCTTGCGCAAGGAGCGCCCCGCGGATGAGTTGATCTGGATTCTAGGAGTGGATCAGTGGGCGAGGCTCGGAGCTTGGCGTGAACCCGCGGAACTAGCCCAACTAGCCGAGTGGGCGGTTTATTCCCGTCCCGGTTATGGGGAGCCTGTGGCTGAGGCGGCTTTAGCGGGCTTTCGCGTGCATCGAGTCGCTACTGCCGGGAGCTGGGACATCAGCTCCAGCGCCGTCCGGGCGCGCTTGGGAAGAGGTGAGGATGTATCTGACTGCTTGCCGGACAAGGTGATTGAATACATCCGCAAAAACGGACTCTATAGGACGCATTAAACCCATGGCCACTGTATCCGACGCTCAGACTTCTGCCATTCTTCGCAACCTTGTTGCTGCCTTGGAGGATAAAAAGGCGGAGCAACTCAAGGTCATGAACGTGGGGGGGCTTTCCGATATCACGGATTTTCTCGTCTTGGCCACGGGTAATAGTGAACCGCACCTCCGGGCGCTTCGCATCGAGGCGGAAAAGATTTTTGACGCAGCGAAGCTACCCATCGCCGGCACGGAGCAGGGCGGCTACGGTAGTGGTTGGACGGTCATGGATGCCTACCAGATCATGGTCCACTTCTTCACTGCCGAACAGCGGGTAAACTACGCTTTGGACAAACTTTGGAAGGATGCGGTGGAAATAGATTTAAAGACGATGGCCGCCAAAGTGGTCGCGCCGGCCAAACCCAAGGCAGTCAAAGCACTCAAGCCCAAGGCGCCCAAGGTCGCCGCCAAGGCGAAGGTCTCCAAGACGGCTTCCAAGCCCCGGACGGCCGCCCCCAATAAAAATGCCAAGAAGCCGGTCGCCAAGGCCAAGCCCGCGGTGGTTAAGGCGGTCAAGAAAGCCCCGCGAAAATAATAAGGTGGGATTTCTTCAGCCTTTTGACGCGCACCTCATGAGTGCATCATACTTTAACTCTCGGTCTAAGCGCTTTTAGCTTGATAATCATGGGGTTACCTGATGTTATACAACTGTAGGAATTGAAAATTTATAACGTAAGTTCCATTTAGTTAACATCTTATCTTCTATGAATATTCGTAAAAACCATGCCTTCACCCTGGTCGAAATTATGATCGTGATTATGATCATCGGCCTCTTGGCCGCCATGGCTATTCCTGCATTTCAGAAAGTCCGCTCCAACTCCCAAGACAAGGCCGTAACGAATAACCTACGCCAGCTTGCCGCCGCGGCTGACCAGTATTATCTGGAGACCGGCAATACTACGGTGAATTCCTCGGACCTCGTGGGAACCAATCCCACTCAAAAGATCATTCAGACTGTGGCCAATGAGACTTACTCAGCCGTCCTGACCAAGGATACTCCAGTTATCGCTTCGGGTATTGCCGGCCAGCGCACCATTAGCTATTCTAACTAATTCTTTTTCAGGCATTTATTTTTTGACCGCCCGTCGTTTTGACGGGCGTTTTTTTGTGTATGTGCCGTGCGGCAGGAGCGGTTTAAAGCGCGTTGCTTGTCGTCTTTAATCTTTATTGATTTATTATTCTGCAGCTCCTGTGGATTCGTTTTACCGGATTCTAGGGGTGGATGCGGATTCCATTTAGTTTTTCATTGGCTAACTTATTTTAGCTTAGGGTGTGTTTGGGAAGTAAATCCATCCTCCGGCGCCCGACCGATTTATTTCGCAACTACGCCCTGATGGATGCGCTGAGTGCGGTGCGTCCTAGCCTTCGCAAGCCACATGCGATTGCTTGGGTATAATTGTATTTTGCTCTTCTGTTGAATGGGCTGTGGCTTCATGGAGGAGAGGCTTTATATGCGCTCATTTCCCCTATACGACCGTCGCTTATGGCTTCTGGCTGCGTCTTGCCTCCTCGCGCTGGTCTTGGGGTGTTTGGCGCTTCCGGTTGACTGGGCTTTGCGGGCGGTAATGGGAGGGGGCTATTGGTTTAGCTTCTGCATTTTGGGTTTATGGATTTGGGTTATTTGGGATTGGATTGCTCATGCCAGCAACGGGTTTGAGCTGCGGCGGGCGTTACCTTTGGCTCCGATGGCTCTAGTGCTTTGCGTGGGCTTGGTGTGGCAGGCTCAGGAAACCCATGGTTTTAAGGTTTTAGCGGATGAGTCGCTACTTTTGGGAACGTCGCAGGGTTTGCATATGGATCGCCAGGTTGGTTACCCAGTCCGGGCCACGGATGTGCAGGGGCCGTTTCAGATTCTCCAGGCGGTCCTGGATAAGCGGCCATTTTTTTACCCGTTCCTCGTATCGCTAGTTCACGATTTAACGGGTTATCGATCTACTAACCCATTTTGGTTAAATACGTTACTTAGCTTTGTTTTTCTAGGTGGTCTGTATGCGGTGGGGTGCAAGGTCGGGGGGAAGAAGGAGGGTGGGGTGTTGCTAGTGTTGCTGGCTGGAGGTTTACCTTTGCTGGCCCAGCAGGCGACGGGTGGTGGTTTCGAATTGTTGAACCTGACCCTAGCGACCGGTTGGTGGTGGTTGGTAATGAGATATTTGGAGAGTCCGGATAACCGCAGTCAGGATGCCTTGGTTTTGACTTCGGTGCTGCTTGCTTCGACGCGTTATGAATCGGTCTTATTTCTAGTGCCTACGGCATTGGTTCTGGCCTTGGCTTGGTGGCGGGAGGGGCGGGTGGTCTTTCGTTGGCCTACGTGGGTCGCGCCTTTGTTGCTTTTGCCGATGTTTTGGCTGAATCGGGCTTTTTCGGCTAATCACCGCCTTTGGGAGATGCAGAGTTTGGGGGCGGACAATCCCTTTGCGTTAAAATACTTTACCTCAAATTTGGGGCATGCGTTGGCCTATTTTTTTAGTTTCGACGGTTATCAACCAAACTCCCCGTTTCTGGCCTTTCTGGGGCTACTGGCCCTGCCAATTTTTTTTCTTTGGGGTCAACGGGTCCTGCGTGCGTGCGCTTCGGCGGACGGGACGGAGTTGGGGTTGGTGGTGGGGGCCTTGGGGCCCTTGGCGGTCACTGGGTTGATGATGATATATTTCTGGGGGCAGTTTGATCATCCCGTGATTCATCGCTTGAGTTTACCCACGCAACTGCTGATGTTGGTGGCGATAGCCGCGGTGACGGGCAAAGTGCTGAAGTTGCCCCAACGAGGGTGGAGCTGGCTGCTGGCTTCAGCTATTATCTCATTGGCTTGTTGGAGTTTGCCGGTCATGGCCAAGAATGCTTACGGGAGGGATTATTCGCCGGGGGTGGCGATGGCTTGGCGCCGGGAATTTCTAGCTCAACGGCCGGAACGCGATTTTCTCATGCTGGATCGGGATTCCACTTTCTGGATAACTGAGCGGGTGGCCGCTACTCCGGTGCTGCAGGCGATGGAGCGCAAGACGGGGCTCATTTTTCATCTTCGAAATCACAGTTTTTCGGCGATGTATGTGTTTCAAACCTTCGATGTAGAGCCGGAAACCGGGGTCTTGAAAATCCTCCCAGAGGATGATTTGGGACCTGATTTTGAGTTGGAGCCGATAACGGAAAAAAGGGTGCAAACCCTGAGATTATCGCGTTTCAGCCGTATAGTATCCATTCGGGAGGGCGGGGAGGTAGTCTCCCGGCAGGACTTTATTCGCCCTGTGCCTCAAGGGGTTATGAAGCCAAGCGAGCAAGAGGCGGCCAAGCGCGCCTACCTCGATCGTTGGGTCAAGGAATTGCCGTGAGCAGGGAAAAGCAGGCGGTTTCAGCCGGTTCGCATTCGCACGCTCTTATGCGGGATCGAGATGCGCTCCGCCGCTTAGTGTTATTTGCTCTGATTGGCGTCCTGGCGATCTGGATTGGGTTCAAGTTCTTCAGTGCGAATTTAGCGGGTGAGTTGATCAAGGATTGGGGTTACTATGTGATTGCTGGGACTTTTGGTGGGTGGGTGGTGTTGGGAATGAAGTCCATCGCCTCCTCGGGGTGGCGCTCGGGATTTTCCAAGCGGTCTGAGGCCTGGCAGGTGGCGGGTCTGACCTTGGGGCTGACGATGATCGCGGTGCTCACTACGCCCTACGCTTGCAAAATCCTTTTTGATGAGGCGGTTATTCAGTCCACCGCTTGGAATATGCACATGGAGCGTGAAATCGGTGCTCTGGGTCGGGCTTATGAGGTGGAGGGTTTGCTGCGTTCCTTGCAGACCTATTTGGATAAGCGGCCCTATTTTTTCCCGTTTTTGGTTTCACTGGTGCATGATATCACGGGTTACCGGGCTTTGAATGCGCACCTGCTCAACACGGCCTTGATGCCGGTTTGTCTGGGGCTGCTTTATGTTTTGGGGCGGCGTCTAGCCGGGCACCGGGCCGGTTTGGTCGCGCTGGCTTCGCTGGGCGGGTTTTCACTTTTGGCGGTTAATGCGACGGGGGCGGGGCTGGAGATGCTGAACCTGGCCATGATTCTCGTGGCGATGTGGGCGGCCGCCCGCTACCTTGAGGCGCCTAACGATCTACGGCTGGGGTTCTTTCTGTTGACTGTAATTTTGCTGGCTGGGACGCGTTATGAATCGAGCTTGTATGTGGGCTGCGGTGCCTGCGTGGTGGCGGTTGGTTGGTGGCAGGAACGGCGGATCCGGCTGCCGTGGGTGGCGTTAGTCGCGCCGCTCCTCTTGATTCCCTGTGCTTTGCACAACACTTACCTTTCTGGCACCCCGGTGCTTTGGGAACTACGCGATGGATATGAGGTGCGTTTTTCTTATGGTTACCTGGTGGCCAATCTGGCTTCTGCTAAGCAGTATTTTTTTAACCTCACGCCTGGTATCGCCAATTCGATTTGGCTCACTCTGGCTGGTGGGAGCGCGGGGCTGGCCTTGTTGTGGCGGGCGGTTTGCCGTCGGCGGGAGGGGCTCGTTTTATCCGCCACCGGCATGGCGGTTTTCTTAATCGGTTTGGGGGTTTGGGCCAATTTGGCTCTGTTAATGGCCTATTACTGGGGGGATTTGAGTGATCCGGTGGTCTCGCGGCTGAGTTTACCAATCCATGCCCTGCTGGCACTTGCGATTGCGGCGGCTCTGGCCTTGGTGCCGGTGCGGTGGCAAACGCGGGCGACCGGCGGAGCTTTGGCGGCTGCGCTGGCGTGTTATCTCGGGTTCGGTTTGCCGGTGAACTGGCGGTCTACGGCCCTAAATACCACTGAGACCGCGCAGCGTTGGGAAGAGCGCGTGGTGGCGGCGCGCGGTCCTGCTACGCGTATCGTGCTGACGGACAAAAGTCCACTTTCCTGGTTTGTGCGCGGGGTGGGCTCAACCACCATTGAGCGAGGGGTTCTGCGCAAGGACGCTCTGGCCTTTCATCTCCGGCATCACAGCTACCAGGAGATTTTGGTTACGCAGACGCTGGTGCCGACTTCAGCGGAAGGCGACTTGCGGGTCGCGCGGGCGGATGTGCTGCCGCCGGAATTTGTCTTGGAGCCGATTGCGGAGCGGCGGATCGGCGCGCATTTGCAGCGGATCTCCGTGCTGCGTGAGATCAAGGTCGACGCCCCCTTGGCTCCCGCGGTTCCCTCCTTCTCCGCGCCATGACTGAGCCTGTTTCGCCTACTGTCCCGTCCCCATTGGCTACGGATGCTTTGCGTGAACATTTTGATTTCGTGGCCGGTCACGACGACTTCGCGCGTCGAGTCCAGCGTGGCTTCCATGCCCAGGTGCGAGCCCATTTGCGGCACCAAATACCTGAGGGCGAGCGGGTTCTTGAGGTCGGTTGTGGGGCAGGTGATCTACTCGCGGCTCTGCGGCCCTCGCGTGGTTTGGGGCTGGATTTCAGTCCCCAGATGATTGGGAAGGCGGAGAAGCTTCACGCCAACCGCCCAGAGTTGGCGTTTCGGGTGGCACGGGCCGAGGATTTTTTAGCCAGCGAAGTTTTTGACCACATCGTGCTCGATTACCTCACCGGTTATCTGGACGACATCCAGGGGGTTTTTGAGCGGCTCCATGGCTGCGCGCACGCGCGCACGCGGTTGCATCTAACTTCCCTGAATACGCTTTGGCGTCCGTTTCTGCGTCTTGCGGTCCGGACGGGCTGGGTTATGCCCCAGCCGGCTAGCGCATGGCTGGCGGATGGTGATTTAGTCAACTTGCTTGAACTGGCCGGCTGGGAGGTAGTGCGTTTTGAACGACAGCAGTTGCTCCCGTGGAACGTCCCCTTGCTCGCGCCGTTGTTGAACCGTTTCGCGGTGCGGCTGCCCCTGCTGCGGCATTTCGGTATCACTCTCTGCCTTACCGCTCGGTCGCGGAGGTTCCCAAGGCCGTCGGCGAGTCTTACTTGTTCGGTGATTGTGCCGGCGCGTAATGAAGCGGGCAACATCCGCCCGGCTCTGGAGCGCATCCCCGTGATGGGTGCACGCACGGAGGTGATTTTTGTGGAGGGCAACAGTAAGGACGACACCTGGGAGACGATCCAGCGTGAGATGGCAGCCTATGCGGGGCCGTTAAAAATCCGCGTGCTCAAGCAACCCGGCAAAGGAAAATGGGACGCGGTTTTCGCTGGGTTTTCGGCCGCGACCGGCGACGTCTTGGTTATTCAGGACGCCGACTTGACTGCGCCGCCCGAGGACCTGCCGCGTTTCTTCGCCGCCATCGAGTCCGGCGCGGCCGAATTCGCCAACGGCAGCCGTCTCGTCTACCCCATGGAAAGAGAGGCGATGCGTTTCCTGAATCTGCTGGGCAATAAATTATTCGCCGTAGCGCTTTCCTTCGTCCTTGGGCAGCCAGTTAAGGACAGCCTATGCGGCACCAAGATGCTTCTGCGTTCCGACTATGTGCGGGTGCTCCGCCGCATCCGGTCCTTCGGTGCTTTTGATCCCTTCGGCGACTTTAACCTGCTCTTCGGGGCGGCCCTGCTCGGGTTAAAAATCCGCGATGTCCCGGTGCGTTACAAAGATCGCACCTATGGTGAAACCAACATCTCCCGTTTCCGGCATGGCTGGATTTTGCTTCGGATGACGTGGTTTGGGGTGTGGAATTTGCGCTGTTTTCCTCAATCCGGATGCGCCACGAAACGGGCGAGGGAGTGAGTCCGGCGGCGATCGTGGAAAGGTTTTTGGATAAGGGTCTTAGCGAAAAAGATTGTATTTTATAATCGAATACAAAGCGCGAAAACCATCGCGCCAGCCGATCTTTTTGCCCTCTTTGTAGGTGCGCCCGTGATAGCTGATACCGACTTCGTAGATGACGATATCGGGAATTTTTGCGATCTTGGCGGTGATCTCGGACTCGAAGCCGAAGCGGTTTTCCTCGATGAGAATTTGGGACACCACCGAGCGTTTCATGGCTTTGTAGCCAGTCTCCATGTCGGTAAGGTTCAGGTTGGTGAACATATTGGAGAGCAAAGTAAGGAACTGGTTGCCAACGAAGTGCCAGAAATACACCACGCGGTGGGGACCAGAGCCCATGAAGCGGGAGCCGAAAACTACGTCCGCCTTGCCCGATTCGATTGGCCCGAGGAGCAGCGGGTAGTCCTGCGGATCGTATTCCAGATCGGCATCCTGGATGATCACAACGTCGCCGGTGGCGGCAGCGAAGCCGGTGCGGAGGGCGGCGCCTTTGCCCTGATTTCGCTCGTGTAGGAGGATGCGGTCCACCAGCGGGGCGATTTCCGTGCGGAGCAATTCGCGGGTGCCGTCACGGGAGCAATCGTCCACGATGATGATCTCACGGTCGACCGGCCGGGCGTCGCGCACGGCGTCAACGATCCGCCGGATCGTGCGAAGCTCGTTGTAACAGGGGATGACGATGGAGAGCTTCATGCGGCGGGCTGCACTGTCGAAAAAGGTGAGCGGCGTTTACGACGGCAGTAAGCCGAATGTAGCCATGCTAGTCGGCCAGAAGCCGGAGATAATCGGCGTAGCGGGATTTACCGTGCATAGCGGTGGCGGCCTCGAGCCCAGCGCGATTTATCCAGCCCTGGCGGAAGGCGATCTCTTCCAGGCAGGCGATTTTCAGTCCTTGGCGCTGCTCGATCACGGCCACGAATTGGGAGGCGTCGGCGAGGGCATCTGGCGTGCCGGTATCCAGCCAAGCGGTGCCGCGGCCGAATTTTTCAACCCGCAGGGCACCGCGTTCGAGGTAGAGCCGATTTAGGTCGGTGATTTCGAGTTCACCACGGCTCGAGGGGCGCAAAGAACGGGCGAGTGCGGGGGCTTCTGCGTCGTAAAAATAGAGTCCGGGCACGGCGTAGTTAGACTTCGGTTTGGCGGGTTTTTCCTCCAATGACACCACCTGTCCGGCCTCGTTGAACTCCACCACTCCATAGGAGTGCGGTTCAGCCACGGGGCACGCAAAGATGGTCGCACCTTCGGCTCGGGAAGCGGCCGCGCGGAGGGTGGCGCGGAGGTCGTGACCGTAGAAAAGATTGTCACCCAGCACGAGGGCGGAGGGTTCGGTGCCGGCAAGGAAGCCGGTATCGGCGGCTATGGTCAGGGCTTGGGCGAGGCCGTCGGGCGAGGGCTGGGCGGCGTAGGTGAAGCGCAGGCCTAGGCGGCAGCCGTCGCCGAGCAGACGTTGAAAAAGGGGCAGGTCCTTGAGGGTCGAGATGACGAGAATTTCGCGCAGGCCGGCCATCATCAGGACGGATAGCGGGTAATAGATCATCGGTTTGTCGTAAACAGGCATCAGCTGTTTGGAGACAGCGAGCGTGAGGGGGTAGAGACGGGTGCCCGAACCGCCGGCGAGGAGGATCCCTTTGCGTTGCATAAAAAGTCAGGCGCGACAGCCGAGGCGTTCTCGGGCGTAGCGGGTAGAGGTGATGGCGTCGCACCACGAGCGGTTGGCCAGATACCAGGCGACGGTTTCGCCGAGGCCGGCCTCAAGTTGGTGACGGGGGGACCAGTCGAGTTCCGCGCGGAGACGGGAGCAATTTAGGGCGTAGCGCCGGTCGTGGCCGGGGCGGTCGGCGACGTGCGTGATTTGGCCGGAGTAGGGACGGCCGTCGGGGCGGGGGGTGAAGCGGTCCAGAAGGTCGCACAAGGTGCGAACGAGGGTCAGGTTGGTTCGTTCCGATTGGGCTCCGATGTTGTAAACTGAACCGGGGGTGGCGCGGCTGAGGATATTCCAGAGTGCGTCCACGTGGTCCTCCACGTGCAGCCAGTCACGAATCTGCCGGCCGTCGCCGTAGATTGGGAGGGGTTTGTCCTCTAGGGCGTTTAACAGTATCAGGGGGATGAGTTTTTCGGGGAACTGGCGGGAGCCGTAGTTGTTGGAAGAACGGGTGATCAGGCAAGGCAGGCCGTGCGTCTGGAAGGCGGCGCGGACCAGCAGGTCGGAGGAGGCCTTCGAGGCGGCGTAGGGGGTGTTGGGGGCGAACGGGCTTTGCTCGTTGAAGGGCGGTTCGGAGGGGCCCAGGGAGCCGTAAACCTCGTCGGTGGAGACGTGAAGGAAGCGGAAGGTGGCGCGGCGGTCTGCTGGCAGGCGGGCGAAGTGGGCTTGAGCGGCCTCAAGCAGTTGGTGGGTGCCGAGAATGTTGGTTTGGACAAAGACAGCGGGTCCGTCGATCGAGCGGTCGACGTGCGTTTCGGCGGCGAAATGGACGACGGCGTCGAAATCGTTTGCCGCGAAGAGCCCGTCGAGCAACCCGCGGTCGAGAATGTCGCCATGGATGAAGGCATAGCGGGGATCCGCCGGCCGGCCGGCGAGCGGAGAGGGGTCGGCGGCGTAGGTGAGGGCGTCGAGATTGACCAAGCGGCCGACGAGTGTGGAGGGGGCGGCCAGGAGTCGGCGGATGAAGTGACCGCCGATGAAGCCGCAGCCGCCGGTGACGAGAAGGTTCATCGGAGCAGGACTAGCGGGTGGAGTGTCGTGCCGCGGCATGGTGCAAAAGCAGTTGGAATGACGTCGCGTGGTCTGGCCTGAGGAAACGGTGACTCCGGTTTGTGGATCATCCGGCTACAAGGTGGGGAAGGGGTGGGGATGGGTTCAAACCAAACCTTGCGGCGCGGGGCTTGACCGGGGTGCGCGGCGGGCGGCAGGGTCGGGTATGGAAAAAAACCAGATACTGGGGGACGGAGGCGCGGCGCGACACCGCCGTCGGCGTCTGGCGGTGCTGGTGGCGGGTGGCGTGGTGGCCTTGGTGCTGGCGGGAGTGGCGGCAATGCAGCCGACGGACACGTGGGTGCGGGCGAGGGAGGCAGTTGGCCGGATCATGGAAGCGGGGCGGGCGCTGGGAGCGGGGTGGTTTTTTGCGGCTTTCGCGCTACTGCCGGCGGTGGGTTTCCCGGTATCCGTCTTTGTGCTCGCGGCCGGGCCGCTTTTTGCTCCGGTCATCGGTCTACCTGCGGTGCTGGCTTTGGCGGGTGTGAGTATGGCGGTGAGTATGACCCTTTCCTACGGGTTATCTCGATACCTGCTGCGGCCGTGGGTGGAGCGCCTACTGGCCTTTCTTGGTTACGTCATCCCGAGCGTGCCGGCCGGTAAACGTCGGATGTTCGTGTTCCTCGTCCGGGTAACCCCCGGACCGCCCTATGTTTTCCAGAGCTTTCTGCTTGGTTTGGCGAAGGTGCCCTTTTCGACCTATTTGGGTATTTCTTGGCCCACCGCTACGGCGAACATCGTTTTGGTGATTGTTTTTGGTGACGCGCTGATGAACGGGCGTGGTGGAGTCGCGCTGGCGGCGGTGGCGGGAGTGGTTGCGGTTGTTTTTTCGATCCGGGCTTTGCGGCGTCGGGCCGCGGCGAAGGCGGTCGCGGACGAGGCGGGAGGAGCGTGATGGCTGGTCTGGAGATCGACCTCGGGGCGAGCGGAACGACGCGTGCGGAGAGCGTGACGGAGTTCACCCGTCGGGTGAAGGTGGTTCTGGAGGCTGGTATTAAGCCCGGCTGGGTGCGTGGGGAGGTTACAAACCTTCGGATACAGGCCAGCGGGCACGTCTATTTCACGCTCAAGGACGCCGGCGCGCAGGTGCGGGCGGTGATGTTTCGCGGCGACGCCGCGCGGCAGGAGATAAAGCTGCGTGAGGGCGGGCAGGTGGTGGTTTTTGGCGAGGCCTCGGTTTACGAAGCACGTGGTGAATACCAACTCATTGTCCGCGTGGCGCTGGACGACGGGGTTGGGCGGCTGCAGCGCGACTTCGAAGCGCTTAAGGCACGGTTGGCGACAGAGGGGCTCTTCGACAAGACGAGCAAGCGAGTCCTGCCGAGGCTGCCTCGGGCGGTGGGCTTCATAACCTCGCCGACGGGCGCGGCGGTGCAGGATTTTTGCCGCATTCTAGTCCGTCGAGGCTGGCGCGGGCGCGTGATCATACTGCCTGCCAAGGTGCAGGGTGAGGGTGCGGCGGCGGAAGTGGCGGCGATGATCGCGCTGGCCAATGACCCGGGGTCGCTCGGTCTGGAGCTAGACCTGCTGGTGGTCGGGCGAGGGGGCGGCTCGCTGGAGGATTTATGGGCGTTTAATGAGGAAACGCTGGTGCGGGCAGTAGCGGGTTCACGTCTGCCAGTGATCTCCGCGGTCGGGCACGAAATAGACTTCACTTTGAGCGACTTCGCGGCTGACGCCCGGGCGGAGACGCCAAGCGCCGCGGCGGAATTGATCTCAAGCGGTTTTGTGGCCGAGTTGGACCGGCTGGACCGGCTCGCGGAGAATTTGGACGCCAGCGCGGCGGCTGGGCTGGCGGCGGCGCGAGACCGATGGACGGGGCTGCTAGACCGGCTTCGCCTGCTTTCGCCCGCCTCGCAGGTGGAGCGGGGTGGGCTTCAGCTGGATGATCTTTCCAACCGGCTCGAGGCGGCGCTGGCGCGGGCGGCGCAGACGCGGGCGCACCGACTCGCGCTGGTGGCGGGACGGCTGGCGGCGGCGAGTCCGGCGCGCCGAGTGGAGAGCGAATCGCAGCGCCTGCTCGGGTTTTGGAAGCGGCTCCAAGCGGCAAGTCCGGCCTCGGTCTTGAATCGGGGTTTTGTGATTTTGCGCGCTGCGGATGGTCAACCTATCGGGCGGGCGGCCGAACTGGCATCTGGGGGGCGCGTGCGGGCGCAGTTTGCCGACGGCGAGGCTGAGTTGAGGGCGGATTAACCGAGCAGTAACTCGCGGAGGGCTGTGGGGTTGGTGACGGGGGTTTGGCAGGCTAGGTCGCGGCAGAGGTAGGCGGTGGGCCGGCCTCCTAGCGGCACCATGTCGCGGGCCCACGCGGCGTCGTAGGGGGTGAGCAAATAAACCGGGGCGCTGAAGGGCGGGGTGGCGTGGAACACGGAGGCGAGCGCGGTGAAGGCGGGGTCCGTAGGGTCGCCCGCGAGGATCACGTGGGAGGGTTCGGCGAGGAGGTCGGCGAGCCCGCAAAGGAGCACAGGCAAAGCGTGCGGGGCGCCTGACCACTGA
>Ga0114979_10000203_pt1 | contig 39248 bp, 26 predicted proteins | sample S_140625_EF_Meta_FD_87315 | JGI IMG/M metagenome (GOLD analysis project Ga0114979, IMG submission 87315) | Freshwater microbial communities from Lake Simoncouche, Canada to study carbon cycling - S_140625_EF_MetaG | ecosystem: Environmental > Aquatic > Freshwater > Lake | place: Lake...
ATTTCCGTATTGACTTTAAGCACCTAAAGTGATATAATAAGGTACATCGAAATGAACTTATATAATTTTAAAAGCTTAAAAAGCTTTTACGGTATTTGCTAATAGGAGAAACTATGGCTGGAACAAAAATAGAGTACGAATTAGACGACGGTGGCAGTACTGAAAATAGAACTAAGGCAACCGCTAAGTTAAGAGAAGGTTTAGATAACGTAGCAGCCGCAGCAACTAGAGCTAGTTCTGCGGCTAAATCTGCTATGGCTGCAAGTGCTGCGCCAAAAACTTCTAGTGCCATTAAAGCCGCTAGCGCACCTACAGCTGATAAAGTTGATATGTATGACCAAGCCAGGGCTGGAGGCGGTACTGGCGCAGCAGGTCGTGACTTTGCTAAACAATCGCAAGGTTTAGGTGGACTAGTACGTGTTTATGCTACTTTTGCTGCTAACTTATTTGCGGTAACTGCTGCGTTTACTGCACTTAAAGAAGCTGCTAATACAGAAAATATGGTTAAAGGCTTAGATCAACTAAGTGCATCTGGCGGACAAAGCCTAGGCAGTTTATCTAAGCAAATAGCAGCTACTACTGGTGGTGCTTTATCACTACGCGATGCTATGACAGCAGTTGCACAAGCTAGTAGTGCTGGTTTAGGTACTCAACAAATTCAAGATATTGCAGTTGTTGCTGGTAAAGCTTCACAGGCTTTAGGTATATCTATGACTGACGCGGTAAGTCGTTTAAGTCGTGGTATATCTAAAATTGAGCCTGAACTACTAGATGAACTAGGTATTTTTGTAAAAGTAGATGATGCTACTAATAAATACGCACTTAGCGTAGGTAAAACTGTAGCTTCATTAAGTGATTTTGAAAAGCGTCAGGCTTTTGCTAATGCTGTGTTAGAGCAAGGCAAACAAAAGTTTTCTGCTATTGAAGCAACTGCAAATCCCTACGATAAACTTATAGCAAGTATTACTAACTTAGCTACAGCAGGCTTAACTTTAGTAAATAAAATTTTAGACCCTATTGCAAGATTATTATCAGAATCTCCTATGGCACTAGCGGCTGTTTTTGCTTATATAGCTACAGTGCTATTAAAGCAAGCAATACCTGCGCTTGGAGAATTTAGAAAAGGCTTTCAGGATAGCGCTAAAGAAGCGTTAAAAGCTGCAGAAGCTTTTAAAAGTGGTTTTGGTGATAAGTTTCAGTCAATTTTAGAAAAACGTTTTAAAATTCCTGATTTACAGGCTGATATTGCAAAAACACAAAAACAGTTAGATTCTGTAAAAATGCCTGCAGCACTATCAAAGGCACCTTCTTTACAAAAATTAAGTACTGCTACTGACACAGATGCAGCATCCTTAAAAAATGCTAATAAAATGTTAGAGAATAGAAATGCTATTATTGAAACAGGCATGAAAGGTTCTAAAGCTGCAACAGATCAACAAATTGAAAACGCAAAAGCAGAACGTGATTATATACAAAAAACTATAAAGCTATACGAGAAAAAAATGTCCCTTAGTACTGCACAAGCGGGACTACAAGCACAAGCAGATAAACAGGGAAGATTTCATCCAGAAACTCTTGCACTAGAAAGATACGCTAAATTAAAAACCAAAGTAGATCAAGCTGAGCTAGTATCTAATGCCGCTCAAAATGCTAGCATTGTAGGTGTGCGACAGTCTTGGGCAACATTAAACCAAGAAATTGCAGAAAAAGGTTTAAAAGGACTTGATAAATTTAGTGCACAAGCTCGTGGTGGTTTAGCTGCAGTAACAGAAAGAATTAGCGGTTTTGGTGCTAAAATAGCAATGGTTGCACAAGCAGTAGGTGTTGCTATAGCTGTATATGAAATATTTAATTCTGTAGCTTCAAAAGCCGCAGTAGAACAAGAAAAATTAAATACAAAAATACAAGAAGGCGAACAAGCAGTAAAAACAGTTAATGATACTTTTAAACTATACACCGAAAAGAAAAAAGATGCTTTTAGTATACAAGGTATTGTAGCTTTTACAACTGCATTATCAGGCGTATCTAAGTCTTTTGACGAACAATTAGACGCGTTAAATGAGTTCCGTAAAGCTTCTGGCTGGTGGGATCAATTAAAAGATGATATTGCAGGTGTTTTTGGCAAATCAAATACTGATGATATTAAAAGAAATGCAGTTAGTAGCGTACAAGCAGTAATGAAATCATTAGAGTTTAGCAGTGGCGGAGATGCTGCTAAAAAAGGTATTGCTGCCATTCTTAATCTTGACCCTAAGCAGTTAGATGATATTAATGCCTTGAAAAAAGCAACAAAGGAATTAGATGAAGTAGGCTTAGGTAAACTAGCCAAAGAATTTAAAAATATTGAAGAACGAGAACAGTTTAGTACTAATGCAGCTAAAGCATTTATGGAAAGTTTAACTGCTATTGATAAAATAGTAGATCAAATTATTCAAGCTAATGCTTTTACAGATTTACAGGGAAAATTAGGTGTTGAGTTAGTTAACGCTTCAGACAAACTAGCCCAAGCATTAAATGATCCACTAAAAGCTTTAACTGATATTGCAGCAATTGGAAAATCTCCAAAAATGCTGGCAATTATAGGTAAAGAAGATTTAAGTAATCTAGCACAAGCAGATAAGTTAGTAAGAGAAATAAGTGAAGCTCAAGTAGAAGTAGCAAAAGCTAAAAGTGAGTATGAAAAAGCAAATAAAACTAGTAGTGTAATTTCTATGGTATCTATGATGGAAGGTACGCCATCTGATTTTAGTTCTCAAACAGCAGATGCAGCTACACAAGCAGCTCAGGAAGCTTACAATACTGCTGATACAAATTTAAAAAATCTTAAAAAACGTGCAGTAGAGTTGGCCAGTGACTCAGTTAATTTAGTTACAAAAATTTCTGACGAAGGCTTTAGAAGAATTCAAATTGGATTAAAAGAAGCTAAGCTACAAGCTGCTTTAACTGTAGAGTCTGCTAAGTTAGGCTATGCATCTGCAGCAGGCTTTGACACGTCTTCTCAAGAAGCAAATATTAAACGTCAAGAATTAAATATTCAAGAAAGATTGATTAACGCTTCCTATGGTGCTGAAATGGCTACTATTGAAAACACAAAAATTTTGCAAAGACTTACTGCTACGCAAGAAATACTTGCGGCACAACAACTAAGAGCAAAATCTGGTACTGAAGAAGAAAGGGCAGCAAACGCTAAATTAGCAGATAGTATGGAAGAGCCTGCCTTAAAAAGACTAAGAAGCCTTGACGCTGAAAAAGCTTTGCGTAGCAAGGACATGAGAGAAAGAGCCAGCGCTACATTAACGTATGGTGAAGATGCCGTAAAGTTAGCTCGAGCTTCAATAAAAAGTAGTAGTATTCCTGCCGAAAAAAGAGATGCTGAATTAGCAAAAACTGCTTCCCAAAAAGAAATTATTGCTTTAGACGAGTTTAATAAAAAACGTGAATATGTAAATAAAAAAATTATAGAAGCTATTGGTTTAAACAAAGAAAATTTATCTATTCAACTAGAAGAGCTTAATACTACCAGCCAACTAGGCCCATATATGAGCGATAGTTTATTAAAGCAAAAAGAAGCTTTACAGCTTGCAGTTCTAAAAGAAGATACGGATATTAAAGCTAAACAAATAGCAGACGAAAAAACTAAAATAGAAGAAATAGGCCTTAAATTTGGTGAAGAAGAATACAATAAGTTAATTGCTGCTAATACGCAGAAAACAAAAAACTTAAACCTAGATAAGGCAGCAAAAGAGTTTGCTATAGAAACTAATGCTATACGAGAAAGAGGTGCAGCAATACAAGCTAAATTAGCACAAGAATCTGGAATAGTTTTAGAAAGACAAAGACTAACTAATTCAGTAGAAGAAGCTAGTATAAGTAATAAACAAGCTGAAATAGGTTTTCAACTACAATTAGGTATTATAGATGAAAAAACAGCTAATGCTAAGAAGGCTGACTACGACTTACAGCTATTAAAAATTAGATCTTTAGAAGAAGAAGCAAGAATTAAAGCAGACATAGCTCAAAAACAAGCTGCTTTAGATACTGCTAAAAAACTGTCTGAAAAAGTAACACAAGAGTCCCCTAATAATAAAGACAAAGTGGACCAAGCTACTAAAGCACAAGTTGCTGCTCAAGCAGAATTAGATTTAGCTAATTTTGCACTAACAAAACAAACAGAAAAGAATACTATACAAAAAACCGCAATAGAACAGGCTAAAGAGTATAATGATAAATTAACAGAAGAAAAACTAATACTACAAGATATTGCTAGTTTGTCAGATAGTTTAGGCAATCTTTTTGGTGATGCTGGAAAAAATCTTGGAGACATATTAACTAAAACAAATGCTTTAGCTGTTTCTCAAGAAAAATATGATGAAAAAAGACTAAAAGCTATTGAAAAGTATGGAAAAGACAGTAAAGAAGTAAAAGATTTAGAAACAAGACACAGCATATCTCAAATAAAAGGTATAGGCGATCTAGCTAGTAGTGCTAAAAAGATGTTTGGCGAAAGAACAAATGCACATAAGTTACTTGCTGGAATTGAAAAAGCTAGCCAATTAGCAGCACTTGCAATGCAAGCACAACAACTTGCCTCATATATTGCAGGTCAGGTTGCAAAAGTTGGTGCAAGTATACCTGCTATTTACGCTAGCTTTATGGCACAGCTTGGACCATGGGGACCCCCAGCTGCAGCAGCTGCTATTGCCGCCTTTTTACGAATTGGCGGAGGCGGAGGCGGTAGTCAGTACAGCGGACCTTCTGGTGCAGATATGCAAAAGCTTGATGGTACTGGACAACGCTATGAAGGTAAACAGATTGTTGAAACTGGTTATGGTGTACTAGGTGCTTCAGATCAGCGAAGCGATACCCTAACTAAAACCCAATCACTACTAGCCGAAAACTCTGTTAAAAGCTTAGAAGTTGATAAGAGTATGCTTAAAGCTATTAATAATATGGTTATGACTATAGGCAATGCTATTACAATGATAGCGTTAGACGGTAATATAACCAAAGGCAGAAATTTTGGAACCATGGGAGGTACTAGCACTATACCAATGGGTACTGTAGACACTCTTTTAAATGCTGCTGGAGGGGCTGGAATAGGTGCTGCTATAGGTAGTCTTGTAGGTCCGCTAGGCACAATAATTGGTGGAGCAATTGGTGGTGTTGTTGGTGCTATAGGCGGAGCTTTATTTGGCGGCAGTACAAGCGTTACTGCAACCATAGAAGCAGCAGGTCTACAGTTTCAAGGTACTTTAGAAGATTTAGCTTATAACACACAATCTGCAATCAATCAATACAAAGATGTTTTAGTAACAACTAGTAAAGATGGTGGTTTACTTGGCAGCGATGAAGTTAACAGCGAACTACGTACCGAATTAAATGGTGTTGCCCAAAGAGTTTCTAGTGCTTTAGGTTTAGTATTTGATTCTATTATAGATACTAGCTATGCAGTAGGTAAAAAAGCAGGTGTAGCAAACGAAACAATACAAAAGGCAATAAAGTCAATAAAACTTGATGAAAAAATAGACTTAAAAGGCTTAAGTATTGATGACCAAAATAAGGTACTGCAAAGTTTAGCTAGCAGCACACTTACACAAGTATTTGATATAATACTACCTCAGTTTAAAAAGTTCCAAGTTGCAGGCGAAGATTTAGCTGCAACAGTGTTTAGAGTTATAGATGCTCAAGACAAAGTAAACTTAGCTTTGGACAGCGTAAGCTCAAAATTCTTTCATGTTTTAACAGTTGAGTTTACACAAGCATTAGTAGATGGTGCTGGTGGACTAAAGAACTTTGTAGATCAAGCAAACTTTTTTACTGAAAAATTTATTGCGCCTGCAGAAAACTTAAAACTAGTCCAACAACAAGTTACTAAGAGTCTAACTGATCTTGGGCACGCAAATATAACAACTAGAGATCAGTACAGAGAACTAGTACAGTCTATAAGCGCAAATCTTACTCCAGCAAATGCTGAATTATACCAAAGTTTAATGAATTTAGCTCCAGCATTTGATATAGTTGCTAGTGCAGCTGAAAAAGCTCAAAGTGACTGGGAAGCTTTCTTTAATACATTTGCAACCACTACAAAGAAAAGCGTAAAAAATACAGAATCAATAACAACAGTTTTTGATAAATTTAACCAAGAGTTACCATCAAGCAAAGAGGGTTTACTAAGTTTAGTAGAATCACTACGTACTAGTTCTCCTGATGCTGCAGCTGCAATAATTGGGTTATCTAGCGCACTTAATAGTTATTACTCTGATTTAGAGTCTTTTACTAACGCATTTTCAACAACAAGTGAAAAAACTGCCAGGGACATAGCTCTAGTAAATAAAACATTTACACATTTAAACTTGCAAGTACCAAAAACTAAAGCAGAACTACTAGATTTAGTAAGCAGACTACAAACTGCATCGCCTGAAACAGCTACAGCAATTGTATCTATATCAAGCGCACTTACTACATTCTACAACTCAGCAGACAGTTTTGAAAGTATAACCTTATCACTAAATAATAGCTTAAAAACAACTTCACAAACTTTAAAATCTCAAATAACTACGCTACAAGATTATAATAATAGCTTACTATTAGGTGAAAATACTACTCTTACTGCAACAGAGCAGTATAATGTAGCAAAAGATAATCTTGCAAATTTATTTGCAATTATTGATAAAGCTCCTACTAATGAAGAAGAAACTAAACTAAGAGCAGATGCTATAAGTAAATTAGGCGGAGCAAAAGATACCTACTTAGGACTATCTCGTCGCTTATTTGCAGATAGTGCACAGTATCAATCAGACTTTAATGATTTAAGATCAAGAATTTCTGGTTCTGTTGGAGTACTAGAAACTGAAAAATCTGTTGCAGATTTGCAGTTAAGCGAACTTCAAACAGCTAATACTTACTTAAAAGATATTAAAGATACTTCTAAGTCAACTTCTGAGTTATTAGCAGCATATGTAGCAGCAGGTGGTATAAAACTTACTGGATATGCAGTAGGTACTAGTTATGTACCACGTGATATGACTGCTGAAATTCATCAAGGCGAACGTATTATTCCTGCGGTAGACAACGTAACATTAACAAGAAGTGTTGTTAATAATTCGGCAACTACACAAGAACTAGTTAATCAAATTACTGAGCTAACTAAACAAGTAGAGGAATTAGCCGCTGTTGTAGCTAATGGCGCTATACTTAATGCTAAGGCAACGGATCGTAATACAGAAGAAATTACTAAAGTTATTACTTCTAGTAACGATAAGACTATTCAATCAAATCGCTTACAGGCTAGAGCTGCCATTAAGTAAGTATAGTAGGAAACTTTTAGTAGTTTCCTACTAATTATTTTATAAGGATAACTATGGCAAATGTAAGAATAATATATAATAACATTGCAGATATTGCAGCTATAACTTCGTATGTAAATCCAATAAGTGCTTTTTCAATTGGTAACGTACAAAATATTAAAAAAAGCAGCGTTCACAGAAGTTTAACAACGGGTTTAGTTACCTATACTTTAACTTGGTCTGCTGATCAAAAAGTAAGCGCTGTAGCACTACCTGCAACTAATTTAGTAGATGGTGCAACTATTAAAGTTGAGTTATTTACTACTATAGATGCAACTACACCAATAGCAGATAGCGGTACTGTTACTGCTGCTAAAAATAGAGCAGTAACAGTTTCTGGTGGCTACTCTGCCAGTAATTTTCCGTATATTGGGGCAACTAAAACTAGCGTATGGTTTAATACCGAGTATCTGGTTAGAAAAGTAGTTATAACAGTTAATAATGGTACTAATGGATACGTAGACTGCGCAAGAATAGTTTGTGGTACTTACTGGGAAAGTGGTAGGCAGGTTAGTAATGGTATTACTTTAGGTCTTACAGACAATAGCGTAATAACTACTAGCAGAGCTGGTGATGTATATGTAGATCGTAGATATGTAAATGAAACTATGCAATTTCAATTACAATATTTATATGATACTGATAGACGGAATTTGTTACAAATTATGCGTACTTGTGGTTCAAATGGTTTAATGTATATTTGTATTTTTCCTGATAATACAAACCCAGAAGTTACGCAAACTTATTCAATATACGGTAGAGCACAAGATAACAATATAGAGTACGCTATGTTTAATTTATATAATCGTAGTGTTACTATAAATAGTTGGTAAAAATGAAAACAGTAACCGAATTAATACAATGGCTAAATACGCCAAATCATATAAAGTGTACCCTTGTAGACATAGAAGGAGTAAGTGATAAATATGATAATAAATCTACATTTAATTTATCTAGCACAGTATACTTAAATGACAGTAATACTATATACTATCCAATAATTAGTGGAGGGCTAAGCTTTAGCGAAAGTTTAAGTGTTGACGGCTCTATAAGTGCAAGCTTTGGTAGTTTAGAAATAACAAATGATGGTGGAGCCTATGATAGCTATTTAACCTATGTGTGGAAGCGCAGACCTATAAAAGTTTATTTAGGCGATCCTAGTTGGATTAAAGCTGACTTTGTATTAATATTTGACGGGCTAATTGAAGACTTAACTTGTAACAACGAAAATACCTTAACTATATCTATATTTGATAAGTTACAAAAGCTAAATGATAATATAACTGAAACAACTTTAGCCTCAAAAACAGAGTATTCTCAAAGCACTAATAATAGTGCAAATAGCGCAATATTACCACTTTTATTTGGCGAGTGTTTTAATATAAGTCCGCTACTAGTAGATAACGGCTATAGTGGAAATACTGGTTCTGTATATATGTATCATAATGGTACAAGCAATGGTACAATAGAAGTACGTGATACTGGTATACCAACAGAAGTAAAAGAAATTACTACTAAAGGCACTTTTTCATTATATACCTATGTTAGAGGTACTGTTACTTGTAGTGCTCAAGGAAATAGTGCTGGAGGTTATACTAATACTGTACCTGAAATTATAAAAAATATTGTTAAAAATTATGTAGCAGACTACAACAAGTTTACAGATTCTGATATTTCGTTTTCAAGTTTTACAAATACTAGTAAAGTTGGTATATACATAAGAGATAGAACTAATATACTAGATGTATGTTCACAACTAGCTAAAAGCGTAAATGCTGGATTAATTTGTCCAAGCATAACAGTTAATGATAATGGCACTATAGAGCCAAGTAAACTAAGACTAGTAGAATTAAAAAATCCTACTGGTACTCCAAAGTATTATTTTACAGATGCTTCTATGGTACAAGGAACTTTAGCAATTACACAAACATTTCCTGTTAAGCCTGTTATAAAGCTAGCTTATTGTAAAAATTATACTGTACAAACCTCAGTAGCAGAAGGTTTAAACCCTGCAATAAACTTTTCAAATGAATACTTATATGTAACAAAAGAAAGTTCTACAAGTAAAACGCTTTATAAAGATACTGGTACTATAGAAGAAGAACAAACATTACTACTTGTAACTTCAGAAGCTAACACAGAAGCACAGAAAAGATTAGACTTATGGTCCAAACAAAGAGTACTAGTAACTGCAACTTATTTTCCAGAGTCAATTTTTGTACAACTAGGCGATATAGTAAACATTAGTTCTACTAGATATAACTTAAGCAATAATGGCGATGGAACACCTGGCATTGTTTACTCAATTAATAGAGACTGGTTAACTGGCATGGTAGAAATAGGAGTATTAGTATAATGGCACAAACACCTATTAATAGTATGGATATTGGGTTACAGGCATTACAACCAAGAGTAACCGCTTCTACTAGTAATTTTATTTCTTTAGCGGCTAATTCGCTAGAATTTGTTTATGGTGCTGCTAATATAGCAGCACCTTCAGTTATAAATATAAAAGCTCAACTATCGGGAGTACTACGAGGTACTGTTACTTTTGTTGTAACAGGCTTAAAAGCAGGCACAACTTTAGTTTTAGACTCCACTGATAAAAATATTCTACTACTAGACCCTGCAAGTTTTGAGGCGTACAGTGTAACTGTAACAGCTAAATTAACTTTTGGTAACATAGAGTATATATCTAGCCCAATATCTATATCTAAAAGATATACTAGTATACTAACTAGAATAACCAGGGCATATGATAGTGTAAGGTCTTTAGCAGATGGTAGCGGATACACTTTGCCTACTCGTACTAATACTCTTGAGTTATATAATGGTACTAATAAGCTAACTACTGATGTAAAATTTGGTTTCCAAGGAACTTCAGATACTAGTGTAACAGTTGATGATTTAACACTAAGCATAAACTCTAGTACAGGAGAATTAACCTTATCTGGTACTACTTGGGATAAAGATTCTACTACTTTTAACTTAACTGCAACTTTTGGTTTAAGCGTTTACTCTAGTACATATACTATTACAAAAATAAGAGACGGTAGTACTACAAAACTTTTAGATCCAGCACCTACTCCTACAGGAGTAATAATTACTCCAGGATTTAACTATGTTTTTATTGAGTGCGGAACTCCAGACTACGCTACTGGACACGGCCACGACAAAACACAAGTATATGCTCAAGAATATAATTCAGCAATTACTCCTCTAATCGGAGATACTGCTAGAACAAAGTTAGTTGCAGAGTTTAAGGGCACAGTAGGTTCATTTAATGCAAAACCTAATACTGCTTATAGAGTATGGCTAAAGTGGGTAACTGTTGACGGAGTAGCTAGTGTAAATCCTTACCCAACAGAAGTTGTAAATAACGTTCTTACTCAAGTTCTGGGTGGATATGCAGTAACTACTGGTGCTGATGCTAGTAAAGTTGTTGATGCACTAACTGGACCTGATAAACCTTTTGTTATATTAACAGAAGCGGAGGCAGCAGCCAAGTCAATTACTGATGGGGTAACCTATACTGCAGGAACTTATGCAACACAGTCATTTATTAAAACTGCTCAAATAGGTACTGCTCAAATAAAAACTGCGTCAATAACTAATGCTAAAATTGCAGATTTGGCAGTTAATAAACTAACTGCAGGTAGTTTAAAAGTTGGCACAAATATATCATCTAGTACGTATGTAGAAGGTAGCACTGGGTGGATTATAAAAGCGGATGGAACAGCACAGTTTGATGCAGCATCTATTAGAGGTACACTTAAGGCAAAGAATATAGATGGTACTGGACTCAGTATTAAAAATGCGGTAACTGGTGAGACAATACTAGACGCAGGTCTTAGCATACAAGAGCAGATTAAGCCTTATAGTCTTGGAGCAGGTACAAGTATTAATCTTGACCCTACTTGCAGTAGTATTACTGCATGGGACAAAACTTATATAAAAACTATTACAGACGGTGTAACGGGCAATAAAGTTTTATCTGATAATGCTGGAGCTGCTTTGCTTGAAGGTATAACTACCGCTAAAGCTTTTAATATTAATTACGACCCGCAAAAAAGATACCAGCTGTCCGCCTTAATTAGAAAAACTGGAACACTAGTGGGGAGCGGAGATGTGCATATTGGTTTACTTGAGTTTGATCAAACCGAACAGCCTAGATATGACTGGGGTGGGTTCTTAGGAAAAAAGATACCTGTTAGCGATTTAACTACTAGTTTTAAAAGATACTATGCCTATTTTGCTCCTGGAGACCTAAATGCAAAAACTTCAAAAATAGCTGTTCACGCAGTGTTAGGATACCCTAATACTGGAGACCCTAATACACTAGTACAAATACAAGATATTAAGCTAGAAGATATAACACTAGGTCATAGAGTACAGTATTCTGCTGTAAACACAGCAGCAGTTGATGCAAAAGACAAAGTTGATTTTACTCAAAACTACTTAGAAGGTAACATGGGTAAAAATAGTTGGGTAGTACGTAGGTATCCAACTACACCAACAGAAAATACTGTGCCTATTTATAGTCAATATACAACTATTAGCCCAGTACAAACTGTATTGTTGGAAGACACAAATGTTTTTACTGGAAGTACTTTATTTGGTAATTATAACAATTATTTTGCTAGCGCAACTACTAACGTATATTGTGAAACTGCTATTACTTGGTCAACTAAAGTAACTTCTAGTGTGCCTTATAATATATTAATTAACGGAATTTCTGTAAATTCCAGTACTACTAGTACAAGTTTAAAAGACGTAACACTTAGTTTTCCAGCTGGCTGGTCAGTACTAGAAATTGTTTGGACTAAATTAATCTCCAGCGACTCTTTTAGATTTAGTTCTGCTATAGCATCTAAATCAGAAATAACTCCAGGTCCAATAACAGAAATGTGGGCATTAGTTGGAGGAGGCATGTCCTCTATTACAACTACAGCTAGTGCTGCAACTACTGCCGTATGGGAAAACGTTAAGAGTATACCTTATGATAAAATACTTTCAAACGATGCCGCAACTACCCTAGGCTTTAACCCATCTTTTGAACAGTGGCAAGGTCAGTATCCTTTAAACTGGCAGAACTGGACTGGCAGCCCACCTACTAAAGAAGTGGCAGATACTAGATTTGGTAGCTATGGTATAAAGTTCGTAGTTACTACTGAAAATAATGTTGGTATTACTAGAACGTCTAGCTGGGCAAGCGCGCCTATGGCTGCAAATACTTTTGTAGCTGGTACTGTAGATTTAAAAATAACTGAAAAAATTAGTGGTGGATTACCTGGTATGTTAGTTAGACTATTTACTAATGGGGATTTAACTACTTATGTAGACACTAAAGTACAAGCAAATGCACTTTTTGGTGACTGGCAAAGGCTAGCATTTACGGCTAGAACAGATGTTGATGAACAAATATACGGTATTCAAGTATGTTTAATCGGTTCGTGGTACGGTTTTACTGGCGGTGCTTTTAAGGGTACAGTAATTTTTGACGGACTTACCTTTTCGTTTTTTGATAATACAATAGACAATAAAGCTATTAAAGTAAATAGTACTACAGGTGCGCTAGAAGGTACAGGTACTACAAGTACTGTAATTGTTGATAATACAAAAGTAGCAGTAGGCAGCGCAAACTTAATGCGAAAAGGTAGTAGATTTGTTGCTGGAAGTACTGACGGTTGGATTGCTGAAAATAGTAGTACAGCTTTAAGTATTAACAGTACTAATATAACTTATGGTAGTTATAATACTTTACAAATTATAGGTAATGCAAGCTCTCAAGGAGTTTACAATAATAATGTAATGCGATTAAAAGCAGATACTGAATATACAGTAAGTGCCACAGTTAAAGGTACTGCAAATATACCTAGTACTTCTAATGGTACTTTGCATGTAAGAGTTTGGACTGATCCTACGGATATTGCTGCTGGTAATATTTATAAGGCAACTATTCTAAACTATGATACAGCTGTAACTACTTCGTGGAAAACTATATACCAAACATTTAAAACACCTGCTAGCAGCAATCCAGTGTACTGTAGATTTTATTTTTATCCTATAAGAAGTACACAAATAAATGCTTTGTTTATTAAACTAGAGCAAGGCAATAAAGTAACAGACTGGATTCCATCTAGTGATGAAGTTGGCGAAACAATTGAAGAAATTCCTGTACTTAATACTAAATTTACTAAAACTGTAAAAAATAATGAAGCTAACATATTAGCAGCAGCAGATGGTTTTACTATACAAACTCCTAATTATGGTTCCGGAACTGGATTGCTTTTAAATGCTGGAGGTATTATTGGTAAAAAAGGTGGTAACACAACTTTTGCTATTGATGCCACCACAGGCGAAGCTACTTTTAGAGGAACTATAACTGCTAGTTTATTACAAGATGCGGCAAATGGTAACTTTATTATAGATTTAACTAATAAGTTCATTTCTATATCAATATAGCAGTAAAGCAGGATAAAAAATTTTTATCTTGCTTTATACCTATACAAATGGTATAATCAATAATAAAAATAAGGGCATATAAAAATGGCAACATTTAAAGATTACTACGATCAGGCTGTAATAAATAAACCGCCAACACTACTACTAGCCGAAGATGCGTCTGTATCCGTAGATATTGCTACTAGTGAGCAACTTAATTTATTTTTAAATAAAGCAGCAGCAGTTGATAGTAATGTAAGCGTAACTGCTGCTAACGTAGCTTTAACTTATGCTAATTTAGTAAAAAGTAATCAAGCTCTAGCAGATGCAACTACTCAAGCAAGCTCAGCTATTGCTGCAAAAACTAGTGCCGAAACTGCGCGAGATGCAGCAGTACTATCCTCAGGTATTTATGCAACAATATCAGATGGTTTAGCAGCTACTACTAATGGTAAATATTTTAGTGTACCGTCTACTGTTAACACAGAGTATTTAATTTTATACAAAAACACTAGCGGTTCTGCTGTAGAAGTGCAAAGGTATCCAAGTGTAGCTGCTATTGAATATACTGTAGAAAATACATTACACGTAAAAGAGAATGGTTCTGATAATAATGATGGAAAATCTTGGAAAACAGCTTTACGTACAATTGAAAAAGCGTTACAGCTAGCTACTGTAGCTGACAAACCCACACTAATTGAATGGGCTGCTCAAAGCATAGTATATACTCGAGGGCATTTAGATATGCCAGATAATTGCGTCGTTAAAGCTACACATCGTACCGTGTTTGTGCGTCCTGAGCGAGGCTATGAACAACGCAACGTATTTCGCATGGGTAGTGGTTGTTTTATTGAAGGTGTCATGTTTGAAGGCTGGCAAGTAGACGACTTTGATGATCCTACCGAAGGGTTTGCAGTTAGTTTTAGACCTGGTGCAGTAATTACACGTGTGCCTTATGCACATAAAATAGCTGTGCGTGCACTACCTGCAGGTAATGGTTATACAGCAGCTGAAAATACATGGACAAAAATAGCTCCACCATTGGATGCTGTTAATGGTAATCCATTAGTTCCGCGCGCTGGTGGTGTTTGTTTAGCTGATGGCGCTATAATTTCACAATACAGTATATTTCCTAACATAATGACTTGGGGAGCTACACCTGTTCTTCCAAATGGTATAGGTTATTGTGCTAAAAATGGTGCACTAATTAATGCTATTAATGCTGTTTCAATTTGGCCCCATAAGCATTTTATGGCTATAAAAGGTGGACAACTTATTCTTTCGGGTTGCTCTACTCAATTTGGTGATTATACCTTAGTAGCTGATGGTGTAAGAAATTTAATTTCTCCACAAAAAAGTAAATCTCCTATATCTGGAATAGATACATACTATAAGTTATTAACACAAAATGCTGATACAGTAGTAAGTAATTTATTAACAGAACTTAGTAATTTAGGTTATACAGATAACTATAACTCTACTTTAGTACAAAAAACTGAAAATGATACTAGGCTGTTATTACAATGTTTAGCTTGGTCTCTACAATCTGGTAATGAACAACCTATGCTTGATTTTGCAAAAGGTATGTTTGATGTTAAAAGTGCGCCAATATATTTAAGGCCTGCTAAAGTTGAACCAAATTTAGGTTTTATACCACAAACAGCAGCAACAGCAGATATTCAACTTTCTATTGATACGATAGCAAATAATACTTGGACTAATTTATATGCAAGTGGTTATGTATCTGATTGGTCAGACGAGGATCAAGCATTTACAAAAAGAGACACCAAAACTTTATTAACTGCTCTTGAGTCTTCTTTAACACAAGGAAACCAAACTCCGTTAGTTGATTTTGTTAAAAATTTATATGATTCTGACGGTAATATGGTTATTTCAGAATCAAAATTAAGTGCTACAATTTACGCGTTTAATTATATAAGAAATTCTGTTATGGCCTTAGCAAATGTAAGTGCCGAAGCAGATTTAATTATTCAACAACTGTTTGATTCATTAGTAACGTCTATAATAAAAGTAAAGCCTGCTAGCTCTACTGTAAAAGTAACTACTCAAACTACTATAGCTAGCGCAATAACTAGTTCAAAAAGTACAATGATTGATACGATGTGGACATATCTATACAATCAAGGTTGGACAGGAAGCGTAGATACAATATTAATACCTTCAGACGAAGCAAAAACTAGAAGAGATGCAGGAACTTTACTTCAAGCTTTAACAAATTGTCTTCAGTACGGCAATGAGCAGTATATGAAAGACTTTGCTGCAGCACTATTTAAATCAAATGGTACTACAGTATTTTCTAGCACTAAATTACCTGTAGTTATAGCATCTTTTAATAAGTTAAGAGATTTAGTTTTAGCACTACCAAGCGTTTCTGCAGCTAATGCTACTTCAATGATTACAGCATTATTTGCTGCATTAAGCTCAACAATTAACACTCCAAATATTACTAATTCAGTTGTACTAACAATACAAAAAAATGCCGCAGATCAAATAAACGCTAATAAAGCTGTAGTATCTGCAGGAACAAAAACAATAGTAAATGGTGTAACTACAACTACTGGTGGAGTTTGGAATGCACTATTAAATAGCGGTTACGTTAGTACTTGGTCAGAGTTAGACAAAGCCTATACTGAAAGAGATACTATTACACTACTAACAGCTATATCACAAACATTACGTAATGCAAGTGAATTACCTCTTACTACTTTTATTAAGGGGATGTATTATCCAAATGGTACTTGTGTAATAGGAGAAGATAAATTAAGTGCAACAATTTATTCGTTTAATTATATAAGAAATACTATAATTAGTTTATCTAATGTAAACGACGAAGCAGATAGAATTATTAAGGCTGCATTTGAAGCATTAATAACTTCACTTATAAAAGTTAGGCCGACTAAATCAACAGTTGCAGCTTCAAAACAATCCAACTTAGCAAGCACAATTTCTTCTTTTAGAACAGATATTGTTAACACTACATGGACTTCCTTAGGTACTGCTGGGTATGTAAATAATACTACTGGGCCTTTAGTAAGTGCTGATGAAGCAAAAACTAAAAGAGATACCCAGACTTTAATAACTGCTATTATTAATACACTAGAATCTGGTGATGAGCAGTATATGCTTGATTTTGCTACTTTGTTTTTTAACTCGTCAGGACAATTAGTATTTTCTGACGCAAAAATACCTGCTGTTAAATTTTCTTTTAACAAAATAAGAGATTATATAACAGCGTTACCTGGAAATACTACTACAACTACTTCTTTAATAAATGCTTTATTTACTGCTTTAAATACTACAATATCTCCTGCTGCAATTAAATCAGAAGTATCAGTTTCTGCTTATACCTCAGCCGCTTCTACTATTACTACCAATAAAACTACAATAATTAATAATATGTGGACTGCTGTTGCTGCAAAGTATACTGGTACTAGTTTAACAGTTGCAGATGAAACACCGTTTAAAACTAATGCAAATACAGTACTAACCGCACTAATAAATACTTTACAAAATGGTAGCGAACAATATATGCTTGATATGGCTGTTAGCTTTTACACTTCTCCAGGTAGATTAACTATTACTACCCCCAAGATAGAAGCTTTTATTTATAGTTTAGATTTACTAGAAAAAGCCGTTATAGCCTTGGCTAGTATTAGTAGTTCTAGCCCAACTGTTGCATTAATTAAATCTTTATTTAAAGCCTTAAGGTTAACTATTAATCCTTATAAACCTATAGACCCATTCTTATTTTCTTTTAAATTTATAAGAAATAGAGTAAATCAATTTATAGATGCTCAAACTTCTACTACTACTACGCAAAACGCAGTAACAACACTTATAGACACTCTTATAACTAACGTTACAAATCCAGTAATTATAAATGAACCTAGTAGAATTACAGCTATTGGTCATACATGGACTGCGGTTATGTCTGGAGTAGCACTAACAAAGATACCTCCAGCTAATAATACTGCTACTATACAAGACTCAATTTTTGAAACTAATAACGGCGTTGTTATTGCTTCAGGTCAAGATGATCAAGGTAATGCTTTATTTGTGGGAGGTCTTCAAATTAACGCAGATACTGGTGAATTAGGCGGAGCGCCATTTGATCAGGCAGTTCGCAGAGTCGCAACAAAAACATCAATATCTAGGAGTTTCTAGTGGCAAGAATTTATTGTAAAACACCTTCTACAGGTAAGTTTATAAATTATTATAATAATAATGTAGCATCAAACACATGGGTAACTATAGCCGAAGCACCTGATTTTTCAGTGCCAGACGCTAGAAAATTATATATAGATAGAGACCCTACTAATACCGCTGGTCGCGGTATTAGGCCTGGCGAAATATTTTTTATGACACCTATTTTTGTAAGAAATATTACTCCAGCTACCGACGGGGTTTTATGTACTATTGAGGTAAGAATAGTACCTGAAGGAACTTACGCAGATTCAGCAGCAGAAACAGCTGCTGCAATTCAGTGTCCTGGTTTAATGACAATACCTGCAACTGATACTGCTATGATACCAGTTCAAGGTAGGAGTTTATTTAAAAGAGATTACTTAGCTACTAAAGGTGATAGAATACAGATAAGAGCATCTTCTGACACTGTTACTGATACTACTACTAAACTTATACAACTATGGGCTACTGGCGAAGAAAAAGCGTCGTCCGAACACATATACGAGACCTAATATACTATGAGTACTTTAAGTAATACAAAATTATTGTCAGGTAAAACTGTTAGTTTTGGCAATTCTGTAGATATATTTAAAGCTGATACTGGCGGTATTTTATATGACCCTAAGTTTTACGAAGGGTCATTTACCTACTTTAACGGTGAAATGTACTATTCAAATGGAGAAGACTGGGTAACTACTGACCCTCCTGTAGTTCGTACGCCAAGTGCTCTAACTCCTACTACTGCAATACATAACAGACAACTAAGATTAAGTCCTTTTTCTACTACTGATGTACTTAATCCTGCAAAACAAGTATCTGTAATATTTGAGATTAGTTTAAAAAAGGATATGTCTAATCCATGGGTTCTTACTGCTGTTTCAGACGTTGCTAACACCTATAACTTACCTACAGAATTATATATTGGAACTACGCTGCTTTCTCCTGGAACAAAATACTACTGGAGAGGTAAATATGTTGCAACCTATTTAGGCGGTCAAATTGAATCTGGCTACTCAAAGCCCAGAGATCAAGTATTCCCTGAACTTATAGATAAACCAAGTATAGTTACAACCGCAGATGCTGTAGTTGATACACTTATAGTATCAGCATTTAGTTCGCCTTTTACAACTTCAGCAAATAGTACTACAATTTCAGGCAGTGTTAAAAATTCGCTTGGCTATCTTGGAGTTATAACTTGGGTATCTACTGAATGGGAAGCCTATACTACAAATGATCTTAGTGTGCTAACAATACCTGGTAGCACTGATTTTAAATCTGAGTTTAGAGTGTTTGATCCATACATAGACATTATACAAGATAATACTATTAGTGCTATAACAGCTCCTACAAAAATCCCAAACGGGGATACTTACTACTGGAGAGCTAGACATAATGGTAACGATGCAGGCACAGCTGGTTCGCCTGGAAAAGGCTATGTAAATGGACCTTGGACTGCGCTGCAAAAAAATATTCAAGTTGATAAAATAGTTACACCTAAAACAGTACCAGATCCATGGCTGCCGTCTCAGCTATTAACACAACTAGTAATTAGTCAGTATAAAAGTGCGGAAGACCCAGAAGTACCAGTTCAAGATACTATTTGGGAAATATTTACTAGTGTAAACACTAGCGGTAATCCTAGGTACACAGTTAATGCGGCTGGAACTAGGATTTTAGAAACTCAAACACTAAGACAAATTTCTGCCTTTGGCGAGCCAGCTCTACCAGTTGAAACTCCGTTTTTCTGGAGAGCTAAATACGTTAATCAAAATAACGCAAGCTCAGAATATACTAGTAGAATTCCGTTATCTTTTTTAATTCCTAACTTTATTAATACGCCCTCACTAGTAACCCCTAATAACTCAAAAGTTACTAGACTGCAAATATCTGATTACATTACCTTATACGGAAAAACGTATACTAGAACGGAGTGGGAATTTTATAGGATGGGTAGTGAGGGGCAACAGCTTACAGAAACCAATGGAAGAGCTTTTCAGGAACTTACTACTACAGATATAGATATTAAAAATACTACTAGTAATTTGTTAGGATTACCAAAATTAGTAGCAGGCACTACTTACTTATGGAGAGCTAGATACGTAGGCGTTACATTTGGTACTACAACTCCTGTATTTAATAGTGATTGGAGTGCTTTTGGTAGATTTATACAAGATTATAATTTAGAAAAACCTGGTATTACTCCGCTTGTAAATAGCACTACATACGAAGGTCCTACAGTTACTTTTACAGCCTCAACGTTTGCGTTTAAATCTGGAGGTTTGGTAGAAAGCCCCGTTACTAGTACGTGGATTTTAGAAAAACAAAATCCATTACTACTTACGCAGTGGAACGAAGTAGACAGTAGAATATATAATTATGTAACTGGTGATACTTTAGATAAATTTCAATCTTGGACTTCTCAGAAGGCTGAAGAAAACAGTTCTTTTAGAGTAACCGTAAAATATAAGGGTACAGTTACAGAATCAGAAAGCAGTGATTTTTATTATTTTAAAACTGCACTAGAATATAAAAATGTAATACCAAACCCAGATAGGTATAATATAGAAACTGGCGTTAATAGCCTAACTATTGGTGAATTTTATAAGGGCGGCTACTATTCTAGCGATATGTGGGGTTATGTCTGTGAAACTGTTCCTAAAGTAATTAGTATTCCTACTAACGTACGGTCTACTACGGCAGGATATTTAAATAATATTTACATAGGTTTAAGTCCAAGCGTTAGTTTTAGCGCAAGAAGACAGCAAGTAATGGATCGTGCAAACAAGGATTTTCAATTTACATTTGAGCTTGCAGACGATTTAGGTGCTCGTTACTATCAGGATGTACAAGGCCCTTTATTTTATCTAGGTCAAGTAGTAGACATTAGAAATAAAGCCAATCCTTATCAAAAAATGCAAGGACATATAGTAAGAGCCTATGGTAACACAATAACAGTTGGTGTTTATCAAAGCGAAATTACTGGCGGAGTTAGCGATACGGTTACTTGGTGCATAATGGCTAAACACAGAATACTTGTTGGAGATATAGCTACATCAATTCTAACTTCAGCTGCTGATGCTTACTTTGAGGGAGCGTTGTACAACTCAAAAACGGATCCAGCTCCAGCTATTCCTTATGAAGCGTTTAGTTTTACTGAAGGGCAACGAGCTACAAAAGCTTATTACGATACATTTGCTTTTAGTCTTCCTGCTAAAGATCCAGCTGCTGCAACTTCTGCATTTCATTTAATTAAGCAATTCAATGGTAATTCTACTGTTAACAAAGGCTATACTGACTGGTACATGCCTAGTAGAGATGAGTTAACTTTAGTAAGTTATTACTACGTAGGTAATTTTAATTCTACTTTATTTACTAGCTCGACTACATCATATAAAAGAGGCGGAAATTTAGGAGCTTTGTCTAATCTTACTTATTCAATGTATGGTGCTTTTCCTTATACAAGTAATGATTTAATGGGAACCTGCAGAAACTCTGTTACACCACTAAACGAGTTTAATCTTGATAAATTGAGCTCCGCGCAAGAGGCACAATATAGATTAAGTAATTTACCTCCAAACCCTGTGGGAACTATAACTCCTACTAGTCAAAAATTTTATACTGCAATCGCATATAGTCACTACAGTTGTACTACGTACCAAAAAGGTGATGGAGTTGTAACTTATAATAGTAGGCTTACAAGTAAAACCCAGTATCTTGCAAATCCAATAAAACCTCAGCCACATGATCCTGTATTTTCTGGATATGATTATTATCAAGAAATAAAACTTGGTGGCACTGCTACTATAGGTACTTGGTTTACAGATGATGCTACTGCTGGTGCCGCTCTTTTTAGACTAATAAGAAGGGAAATTTACTAATATGAAGTATATAGTATTTACTTATATAGATAAAAAAACTAGAATAAGTGCACTAAAAGAACCTTCTATAAATGAGTTAGTTTTTCCTGATATTGAAGGAATTCATGTAGAGTGGCAAGAATCTTTAACAATAGGTATACCTTATTTATTTGGTACTTGTGCAGACTCTGCAGATACAAATGTAGAAGGGTTTTTAAAAGAAATTTCAGAAGAAGAGTGGAATATACTTAAACAAAAACATATACTTAATACTTTTAATTGTACTAAAGTAGTTAGTAATAGTAATTTTCGTTTAACATTGCTAAAAAATAATTTATTAGATACTTGGCAAGAAACCGTTAAAACATTGTCAAAAGAAATACAAATTTATTGGGAATATAGTGTAGACGTAGATAGAACTAGTCCTCTTATACAGCAAGTAGCACAACTACTAAATTTATTTGAAATAGACCCAGAAACTGAGTACAGTAAAATTGATATGTTATTTAATGAAAGCACAACATGAATAGTGAACTATGGAACGCAACACGAGACTTACATCATGCTTGTGAACAACATCCTGTTGGAGGTGTAATGGCAATAGGTAAACCCCCTGCTATATGGTATAGAGCTTGGCTACAAGTTTTATTGCAACTACATGAAGTTGTAGATCAACATTTACCAAGCACAGTACATCGTGTTCAGCGTATTAAAACAGATATTGCTACACTTAATATTGAAGTAACTTCAATTAAAGCAGCTGAAAATTACGCAAATACACTAACTAACTCAACAGCAATAGTTGGTGCGGCGTACGTGCTAACAGGAGCTCACTTAATGGGCGGTGAAATTATGCGCAGGCGACTAGAAGGTTTTCCTACTGAACACCTATCTTGGGATAGTCGCCCTGAAGCACTTAAATGTTTAACTCAACTGCGAGAATCTCCTGGAGTTATTCAACCAGCAAGAGATTGTTTTAAAGCTTTATTAGATTCAATGGATGAAATTCTTGAAACATATCCTCAATAAGTTATGCTTACAACAATTTTTTTATGATTTACTTATAGGTTTAGCACTAGTAGGCGGCTGTTATTTAGAACATAAAAATTTTAAAGATAATAAAGAAATAGAACCAAAATACAATGGTTAAATAAAAAATAATACCAGCTTTAGGGCTGGTATTTTTTTATGTTGACATACCTTAGCTTAAATGGTATAATAATACCAAAATAATGGGTAAATTAATTATAATTATTTATTTTAATAATTGTGCAAAAATACATATGGACTATAATTTTTGCTTATATTCATTTTTAAAGGAATTAAAATGGGTCCAAATGAAACATCTATACTTACACAGTATCTAGGAGAGTTTGTTGCTTGCACTATAGCATTAGTATTTTTAAGCAAAAAACTATTTACTAATTGGAAGGCTAATACTGCTGAGAGCTCTATTATTACCCTAATGCACAATGAATTAGAGCGCATGTCTCAACAAAATACATCTTTAAGTCTAGAACTTGGTAGGCTGCAACAAGAAGTAATAAAATTAAATAATCAATTACAAAAATTAACTGTTGAAAACCAACGTTTACAACAAGAAGTAATAGTACTAACAAGAGAAGTTACTAGGCTTCAAGTTATACTGCACAAAGGAGAGCCAAATGGTAGCACCAATTAAATTAAACATAAAAGTATATCAAGGCAGCACTTTTAGTAAAGTACTTAGATGGGAATCTAGTACTAAAAAATATATACCAATTACTGCTATTAGTAAAACAGCACCTATGGTAGTAACCGCGCCAGCTCACGGGGTGCCCGTAGGTTGGCGCACAAAGCTAACAAATATTGGCGGCATGAAAGAAGTTGCTAATTTTGACTATATTAGCAATACAGCAACAACTGCAGATACTCTAACTTTTAATGCTATAAATAGTGCAACTTATAGCAACTATACTAGCGGAGGTATCTTAGAGTATAACCAACCAATTGATTTAGTTGGTATAACTGGACGTATGCAAATTCGTGAAAAACTTACTTCACCTACCGTTTTGCTAGAGTTAACAACTGAGAATGGTTTAATTCAAATAGATAATACTTTAAAAACAATAGTTTTTAGTATTCCTGCAAGCGTAACACAAACACTAACATTTAAACAAGCTGTGTATAGTTTAGAGTTAGTAAAAGGTACTACTGTTGTACCTTTTGCTGGCGGAACTGTTTCCTTAGTACCAGAAGTTACAAGATAAAGGAATACTATGGACAGTATTGTACAAATAAATGACGAAACAGTTGTTATAGACAATGAAGGAACGCCTACAGTAGTTGTAACATCTGTAGGCGAAATAGTTGTTATAGACAATGAAGTAACGTCTACAGTAGTTGTAACATCTGATTTTGGCCCTCAAGGTATTCAAGGTCCACAAGGTATACCTGGTACTCCTTATGCTTCCGCTGCAGCTCAATTAGCAACAGAAACTGCTAGAGATGCTGCTCAAGCTGCAGCTGCTACAGCTACTAATGCAGTTACGTCTGCTAATACTGCTGCTGCATCTGCTCTAGTTTCTGCAAATACTGCTGCTAGTAAAAATGATTTAGCAGCAGCGTATGCTGCAAGCGCACTGCAGTCAAAAAACTCAGCAAATATTTCAGAAATTAATGCTGCTGCTGCAGCAACTACTGCTACTAATAAAGCTACTCAAGTTGATACTGCATTAAATACTGCCTTAGTTTACAACACAAATATGGCTACGGCTGTAACTAATGCTCAAAATAGTGCTCAAACTGCAACTACTAAAGCCACCGAAGCTTCCAATAATGCAGCACAAGTAGCAACAACGTATACAAACATTAATACACTCTTAGGAAATTTTGATGCTACTTTTGTTGGTTCTTACGCCACAGACCCAACAAAAGACAAAAATAACAATACTTTAAAAGTTGGTGCACTATACTATAATACTGTTATTGGTGATTTAAAGTTTTACAACGGTGTAAATTGGGAGACTCCTAACTTAAGCGTTGCTGCATCAGCTGCCGCATCTGAAGCTAGTGCCGCGGCAGCTAACACTTCTGCAAACGCTGCGCGAGAGTCTGCTACTAGTGCTGCTGCAAGCGCTACAGCTGCCGCAGCTTCTGCTAGTAGCGTAGCTACTACTGCTACTACAGCAGTAGCTGCAATTACAAGTGCTGAAACTGATGCTCTAGGTGCAGTTGAAGAAGCAGTCGAAACAGTAACTAATATTGCAGAAGCAGTAGAAGAGTACCAAAATACTGTAGTTAGTAAAACTAATCTAGTACTAAGTAACTCTATTCAAGTAGCCGCAGCATTAGCTAGTGTTAACACAAGTAAAGCAACAATTGAAACAGGGCTTGGTCAGCTAGAAACTAGTATAATAACAATTAATGCAAATCTTGCTTTAAGTACTGAAAATAAAAATAATTCAGCTATATCTGCAACAGCTGCTGCTGGGTCAGCAACAGCAGCAGCTGCTTCTGCAACAGCTGCCGCAGGATCAGTTTCAAGTGTTGCAAGCTATGCTAGTTCAGCAGACAGTGCCGCAGGAAGAGCAGCAACTTCGGCTACATCCGCTGCCTCTTCGGCAAGCTCAGCTGCGTCTGCAATTACTACAGCTAATGCTTCCGCAAGTAATGCTGCAGCTTCAGCTACTGCAGCTAGCAGTTCTGCTACTGCTGCTAGTAGTTCAGCTACTGCAGCCGCCGCAAGTGCTATAACAGCACAAAGAGTTATTTGGAGAAGTGGTTCAGGAGCACCCAGCAATACACTAGGCGTTAACGACGACTTTTATTTAGATACTGCAAATGGCGATGTGTATCGTAAAACTAGCGGATCTTATACAATAGTATTTAATATTAAAGGAGCTGCTGGTGCTGGTATTACAAATATTCAAAGAACTAGTGGCACTGGTTTAGCAGGTTCACTAGATACTTATACCGTAACTTATGCTAGTGGTGCAACTGCTACTTTTACTGTTCAAAATGGAATAAATGGAGCAAATGGAACTAACGGAGTAAATGGAACTAACGGTCGTAGTGTTAGTTCTATAAGCAGAACAAGCGGCACAGGTGCTGCAGGTACAACAGATACTTATACTATTACTTATAGTGATGCAACTACTTCTACTTATACAGTAACAAATGGAGCAAACGGAGCAGACGGAGTAAATGGAACTAACGGTCGTAGTGTTAGTTCTATAAGCAGAACAAGCGGTAATGGTGCAGCAGGTACAACAGATACTTATACTATTACTTATAGTGATGCAACTACTTCTACTTATACAGTAACAAATGGTGGTTTAGTAGACTTAGCAAGCCCTGGTCCAATTGGTAGCACAAATCCTGCTGCTGGTTCATTTACTACTTTAAGCGCATCAACTGCTATTGCACTAAGCTCTGGCGGTACTGGCAAAACAACAGCGCCAGCAGCACAAGCAAATCTTTTAGGTTATACTAGTACTGTAGGTACTGGTCAAGTTACTTTTGGTTATGGTAGTAGTAGTATTTTACCATATTATGCCGAAGTTTTATTTAATACTCAAGCCTCTATTCCTTTTCCAGTTGGAACGTATGTTATTGTAGCAGGTAATAACAATAGTACTGGGTGGAATGGTTTATGGCTTGTAAGTAGTGCTGGAACATCATATATTAGATGGCTTACACCTAGCGGACAGCTTAGTATGACAGGTCTAACTAATGGTTATGTTGTTGCAGCAACTTTTCTTACTAATACAAGTAGCTTTTATCAAACCAATACTGGTACAGGGGCTGGATTTGTATTACCAGATACTTCAACTTTGCAAACAGGCTGGTCTTTTAGAATAAATAATGCTTCTACTACAGACCCTACTTATGTTTGTACATCAACAGGTGCAATAGTAGCTTCTATACCTGCTAATTCAGCGTCTTATTTTACTTGTGTAAGTGTATCAGATAATACTGCTGCTGCTTGGAGAGCTGGTTTAACAGAATTTAACCTTACTGGAATAACAGGTAGTGGTAATATGGTACTTAGTACCAGCCCAACACTAACAAGCCCTGTTATTAAAAGTGGTTCAATATTTAATGGTGCTACTTCTGGTACAATTACTGTTATTGCTACTGCAGTTGCAGGTACAAGAACATTAACTTTACCAGCTGCAACTGATACTTTAGTTGGTAAAGCAACCACCGATACGCTTACAAATAAAACTCTTAACGCTGCTGTTCTTACAGGCACGCTTACTGCTAATAGCAGTGTAGGTACTAGCGGACAATTTTTACAGTCTACTGCTACGGGTGTTCAGTGGGCTACTATTTCTGTTACAAACGGTACAAACGGTACAAACGGTACAAACGGTACAAATGGCCGTGGTATTACATCAATAGCCAAAACTGGTACTGCAGGTTCAATAGATACTTATACTATTACTTATAGTGATGCAACTACTTCTACTTATACAGTAACAAATGGTGCTGCAGGTACAAACGGTACAAACGGTACAAACGGAGCAGACGGTACAAACGGTACAGATGGCCGTGGTATTACATCAATAAGCAGAACAAGCGGTAATGGTGCAGCAGGTACAACAGATACTTATACTATTACTTATAGTGATGCAACTACTTCTACTTATACAGTAACAAATGGTGCTAATGGTACAGGTGGTGGCGGTGCTGGTGCAGGTGTTGCCACTGGTGGAACACAAGGTCAAGTTTTAGTAAAATCTAGCAGCACAGACTATGAAACTGCTTGGTCAAGTTTAAAAACAATTAATGGTACTAGTATAGCTGGCACTGGTGATATAACAATTACTAGCGGAGTTACTACTGGCAAGGCTATTGCAATGGCCATAGTATTTGGATAAGGAATAAAAATGGCAAACCCTAATATAGTAAACGTAGCAAATATTTATGGCAAAACAGCAGGTTTGGTGATTACCACGACCAACAGTGCTATTGTTTCCAATACCACAGGCTCAGGCAAAATTTTAAAAATTAACTCGCTAATTGTTGCAAACGTAAACGGAACAGCTAGTGCTGATGTTACAGTCGACGTATTTAAAGCTCAAACTACTAGTTATCGTGTAGCATATACTATAGCTGTACCAGCTGACGCTACCTTAGTTGTGCTATCAAAAGACAGTAGTATATACTTGGAGGAAAACGATTCCTTAAGAATACAAGCAAGCGCTAACTCTTATTTAGAAGCTGTTTGCAGTTACGAGGAAATTAGCTAATGACATTTAACTACACATATTATGATAGTAAAGTGGGAAGCGCTGCTAATAATTTAAGTGGTGTTATTGGATTAAGCTCGCCAAAACCTCCGCCAATCGATGTAATTACGGCTATTACTAATACTAGTGCAACAGCATTTGCCTATCTGCCTATACCAGGTGGCTCAAGAACATTTTTAAACTATATAAGCAGTTTTGGAGTATATGGCTATTCCAGCAATAACGGAGAGGAACCTTGGAACAGCAGTTTTAGCGGATCACTAAATTTTACAGCACAACCAATTACCACTAATAATTATTTTTCTCAGGCTGGCAGTGTGCGCTTTATTCAGGGTGACGGAACAGTGGACGCACTTGATTGGACCGTAATACACTTTGCTGGTGGTGGTGGAGATATGGATGGTAGTGCTGGTGGCGGTGCATATTTTGGTAGTGAAAGCAGTACCAACGGGGGCAGCAATGGCAGTACAGTGACTCGTGGACGAGTATGGGGATTTACCCCTTCTTTGGGCTGGGTTCTGCTGTATGTTCTAGATCTTCCTGGCAATGGAGTATATAATCACACTAACGGTGGATGGTTTACTGCTGGAGGAACAGTTGCTGGTGATTATACTGTACTTGGTAAAAGAACTGAATATGATAATTTAAGTATTACTCATATTGGATTTTCAGTAGGGAGTGTATAATGCGTAGAAATAGTGGAATTATTAATAGTTTCTCATATACTCCTTCTTTAACACGCTCTTCTGGTGTGTTTGATAGTTTTGACGCCTATAATGCGAAAAAAAGCAATATTTGGCCAGCTACTCCAAAATATTCAAAATCTGTAACTGCTAGTAGTTACACTATGTATAACAATGGTCCTAGTATTACAATAACTAATACTAGTGACGATGTGCCTGCTGGTACTACACTATACTGGACACTAGAAACTATTAGTGCTCCCACGGTTTTATATGATTATGTTTGTGGTACCCCCTATGCCACAACGGTTTTAAGGGGAGCATTTACACAAGGTACTGGCGTAAATGGCACTGGTCAATTTTCAATATACCCAGCTACGGATAAAGAACCAAATCCTACCCTTCAACCAATTCAATTTACGGTTAGTATACGAACTGATAGCGTTACTGGGCCTATAGTTAATACCACTTCAATTATTACTATACCTACGCCTATACCTACACTAAATTTTGTACCTTATCTTAGTAGTTATACACAGTTTGACGAAACTCAGTCTGGATGGTATTTAACTCTTACTTGGGCTAATGTAGGTACCTCAAACACCGTATCAGAAAAAATCTATAGTATAGCTTACTCTGGAACTGCAACAACTCAAGATTTAATATATTATCCTACATATTTTTCAAATGGTGTAGATAATAATAACTATGATGGAATTAGTGGCTACATTTACGGTAAAAAAGACTACTTAACTGAAGGCACAGAACCTTTAACTATAACTGTAACAAGTGCACAGTATGGCTGGACACTAGGCACTGTAAACATAAATATTATAGATACTAGTACTACACCTACAACTACAATTACGCCTTCTGCAACTACAGTAGAAAAAGGTACAACTATACGTTTTGATGTTGCTATTCAAAATGCTCAAGAAACTACTATTTATTATATTATTACAGGCAGTGCTGCCAGTAAATTTAGTCCTCAAAGCGGAAACTTTCAACTAAGTGCAGGTGGTATTACCCTAACTGCACTTAATAACTTTAACTATAGTGAAGCAGAAACTACTTTTCAAGTACAATTTCGTGCGCAAAGTACTAGTGGCTACTTATACGGCACATCACAAGTTATTACTGTAACAACCCCACTACAGCCAACAGCAACTATTGTGCCTATAGCTAGCATAAATGAAGGCACAACAAATGCTTTTGTAGTAAATACCACAAACTATAGTGGAACCTTAAACTGGGTAATAAACCAATTAGCAAATACATCCAGTGTGCTATCAAATACAATGTTATTAACAGCACAATCAACAACATTAGTTGATAATGGTAGTTATAATTATAGTATGTATGGTACTGATATTTATGGAGAAGGATCTGGTGTCTATGCTACAACTACAACCTATAGTGGTCAATCAATTGGTATTTATGTTATTTCAGGGGTAGATTCACTTGTTATTACCCCCAGCAATCCTACTAATTTTGACTTTGATTCTTCAGACTGGACTTTTGAAACTTGGATAAATCCTCAGTTGCAGAGGCTGCAATGTATTTATAGTAAGGGTTACTTTAATGCTAGCCCAAATGCTGGCCCACTTACAGTAATTTTAACAGCTAGTAATGTTTTACGATTTGCTTGCTCATTAGATGGTACTAGTTCAACCTTTGATAAAACAGGAACTATTAGTGTACCTACTAATACATGGTCTCATATAGCAATAGTTAGAGAAGGCACAACGTTTAGAGGTTATGTAAATGGAGTATTAGACTCGGCTTTAACTACTACTGGTATTAGCGGTGCATTAGCATACAATTCTTCTTACCCTACTATTGGAGGTACTCCTTATGGATTATCATCGTATAATTTTTATGGTTATTTAAGAAATTTAAGAATTGTTAAAGGAGCTGCTTTATATACTAATGATTTTACTCCGCCTTCTATAGTGGCAACACTACCTATATACACAACTTCAGGTTTAGTAAAATCAGTACCTACTGTATCAGATTTTTTTACAGTTAATAGCGGTACATTAACTGTTACTAATGGTGGAAGTAGTACAATTACAGTAAAACCACGTGCAGATACATTTACTGAAGGTGCAGAAACTTTTAAATTAACAGTATCATTAACTAATAACACAGAACTAACTAGCTCAGATTTTATAGTTAATGACACCTCAACAGGTACAGCAGAACCTGTAGACTTATACAATTTTTCAACTTTTAAATTTTTAAGTGGACATAATTATGCTGCTGATATAACATACGGTGGAGGCTACGGCAATAACACGGCTACTTCTCTTGCTACATTTCTTGCCAGCATTTACAGTACTAGCAGGTATCCTTGGTTAAATAATACTAGTTACTATAATGTTACTTCTGGAATACAGCAGTGGACTGTTCCTTTTACTGGGGTATACCGATTTAAAGTAGCAGGAGCCAAAGGTGGCAATTGGGTACAGCAATCACAAGGAGGCACTGGGGGTTTGGGAGCTATTTTAAATGGTGACGTACTACTAACTCGCGGTCAAGTAGTAAACATTGTAGTAGGAAAACAAGGCGCTAATGCTGGCACCACTGGTGTTGGTGGCGGTGGCGGTGGCGGTACTTTTGTGTACACTGGCAGTGTTGGCGGCACAGGTTTAATATTTGCTGCAGGTGGTGGCGGTGGTGCGGACGACGATGGACTTACTGCTGGTCAAAGTGCTCGTGAAGATTTTTATGCTGGACTTAATAGTGCTTCTATAAGAGCTACTCCTACTGACGGACAAGGTGCTGCAAATGCTGGTGCCGGCGGCGGTAGTGGTACTGGTTGGTTTAGTGATGGTTTGGGTAGTGGAGCAGGCTTGCGTTTTAATGGCGGAGGTGCTGTAGGTGAAGGAGGTATTGGTGGTTTTGGTGGTGGTGGTGGCGATTTAGATGACGGTGGTGCTGGTGGCGGATATACTGGCGGAACAAGTAGTACTACAGCAGCTGGCGGTTGTGGTGGTTCTTATTATAATTTGCAGCTTGTTAACAACTATAGTTGGGGAGGTAGCAACACTAGTAACGGATATGTAGAAGTAACTGCAATTAGTACTGGAGCTACAGCAGTAATTACTCCAACCGCTAGTAGTATAACAGAAGGGCAAAGTGTAACCTTTAATATAGTAACTACTGGTTTTATAAGTGGTACACTTTATTATAACTTAATTGCTAATACTGGAAGTATAAGTATTAATGAATTTGGCAGCTATTATCCCAGTGTTGCTGGAAGCGTAACAATAACAGACAGCGTCGGACAAGTAACTCTTAGTTATACAAGCGATAGCTACACTGAAGGCACAGAAGCTATTAGCTTGTTAGTTTACTATAATACTGGAGGTATTAGGTACACAGTAGGTACTTCTAGTCAAGTAACAATTAGCGATACTTCTACAGGTAGTGCCCCCGTATTTAGCGTTGCTAATATAGTACAGTATAATCCTCAAGGTTTAACTGCTTATGAGCTTTCTACAGCACTATCAACAACTTTAAATTTTAGTTATCCTGCAAAAGGCTGGACACTTTTAACCAATGCTACTGCTACGGCTGATAGCTACGTTTCAATACCACTACCTTTTTCATTTAAAATTAATAATACTAATTTTACAAACGTACTGGTTAATGAAAATGCTTGGATGGTTTTTGGTACTACAGGTACTGCTCTTTCAGCTGGTTTTGTTAACTCAACAGCTGCAAGTGCTGTTCCTTACAACAAACTTGTTTGGAGCGGTGGTAATAACACTATGCAAAGACTACTATACAGAGTTGATGCTCAAAATAGATTTATACTTATTAGATACGAAGGTAATGCATCAACTTCAGGAACTGTAGGTTCTCCAGGAATAGTTGCAGAAATTAAGCTATTTAATCCACAATTTACAGGTGGAATATCTATGATAGAAATGAAGTACCAAACAAACAGAACAGTTAGTAGTACTTCTCATTCACCTTCACTTTCAAGCCCTAGCGCATATTATGCGTATTATACACATCCATATACTAATACTCAGTATAATTTAGTGTATTATGCAAACAATGCTGAAGCAACCATCTGGAGTGTTGCTGGAAGTTATGGTAGCCCTTATGCTGTAGTTATATAGGAACAATAAACAATGTTATATTCACATAACCAACAAATACCCAGTTTTTTACCAGACAGGATTAGACTTTCAACTGGTTTAACTAGAACTGATAGCAGTACTTTTACTCAAGCAGAGCTTTTGGATGCAGGGTATGTAGCGGCAGATAATCCGCCGCCATACGACCCTAATCAGCAGCACTTGGTCTGGGATAAAACAACTTGGAAATTAGTTGATTTTACCCCAGAAGAACTAGCCGCTAGGCTAGAGCTAGAGTGGAAAAGTGTGCGGTCTATTCGCAACAAACTTATACTTGATGTAGAGTGGAAAATATCTCGTGCACTAAGTCAGCAAAGAATGGGTCTACCTGTTACAGACAATATTGCCAATTTAGACACTTATATACAAGCACTACGAGACGTAACTAATCAAAGTGATCCCTATAACATTACATGGCCCACACTTGTGGAAAGTTAAATCTATGATTACACTAGAACAATTAAAACAAATTATTCCTAAAAATCCTAATGTAGAACAGTGGCATCAAGCGCTTGCGCAGTTGCTGCCTGAATACAACATTAATACTCCTGAGCGCATTGCAGCATTTATTGCACAATGTGCGCATGAAAGTGCTGAGTTTACTGCTATTCGTGAAAACCTAAACTACCGAGCCGAAAGCCTGCAAAAGGTATTTGCAAAGTATTTTACAACAACTGAACTTGCCGAACAATATGCCAAACAACCTGAAAAAATTGCTAATCGTGTATATGCTAATAGGATGGGTAACGGGCCTGAAAGTTCGGGCGACGGTTGGCGTTATTGTGGTCGCGGACTTATTCAGCTAACAGGTAAAAACAACTACCAAGCCTTTGCAGATTCGCTAGGTAGTACGCTAGAAGAAGTAGTTGAGTACTTAGCCACTTTTGAGGGAGCAGTACAATCGGCTTGTTGGTTCTGGGAAAGCAACAATCTTAATGAACTAGCAGATAGTGGCGATATTAAAGCAATGACTAAACGCATTAATGGCGGTTATATTGGTTTAGAAGATCGTCAACATCACTACGAATGTGCCAAGGAGATCTTATGTGGATCTTAGAGTGGATTCCCTACTGGATATACTGGACGTTGCTGACTTTTAGTACCCTTGCTGTTTGCTTTAGTTATAGTCAACGTTGGCGCAATTATAACTTTTTGGTTGCAGTTTTTTGCGTAGGTTGTTTAAGTTGGTTAATGAGCCAAGAATCTTGGAAAGCCGAAATAGCTAAACTTGAGCAACAAGCTGCTAGCATCAAGCAACAATCGGCTCAAGTTAACCAAGAAATACAAACTAAAGTAGTTACCAAAATTAAAAAGGTTAAAGAAATTGAATATGTTAACAGAGATATTTTACAACAAGTGGTTGTTAAAGAGCTTGACAGTAGCTGCGCTTTGCCTGAGTCTGCAGTCCTGCTCCACAACAGTGCCAGTCAAAATGCCGTGGCCGCAAGTACCAGAGACACTACTGGAGCCACCAGCACAGTTAAAGCCAGTGAGCTTCTTGACACGGTAGTTGTAAATTATGCAACTTACTATGAAGTAGTAGAAAAACTAAAAGCTTGGCAGGAGTGGTACAAGACTCAAAAACAAATATACGAATCTGCTAAGTAAGGACTGCTATGATTGATCCAATCACACTTTTTGCACTAGCTAACGGAGCAGTTAGTGCCGTTAAAGCTGGATGTAAACTTTATAAAGATATAAAAGGTGCGGCTGGTGATGTTCATGAAGTTTTAAAGGATATTGATAATCAGTTTCATAAACGTTATCCTCCAGATAAGCCACCTAGTTTAGCTGCAAAAAATCAGTATATTCAAGAAAAAAATCGTGTTATTGAGTTAAACAAACACGATGGCAATACTACAAATGTTTATCAACAAATTGGTGAACACTTAGGTACTTACTACGATAATTACTATAGGTGCATAGCAGTTTTTGAAGAAGAAGAACGCCGTAGCCGTACAGAAGTATATGTGGGAGATAGCAGTCTAGGTAAACGAGCACTACAACGTGTGCTAATGCGTAAGCAACTAGAGCAAATGGGTACTGAGTTACGTGAATTAATGATATATCAATGTCCACCAGAATTAGGTGCTCTTTATACCGAAGTAGAAGAGATGATGTTAAAAATTGGCAAAGAACAAAAAATTCTTGTTGCCAAACAAATGCAACGTTATCGTGTAGAAGAGGCTAGGCGACTAGCTAGAAATAAGAAATTAACTGAACAAGCAGTAATTGGTGTTGGTATTCTTATTGTAATAATGTTTTTTGGTTTTTGTATGATGTTAATTGCTTATGATCGACAACAAAAATATCCAGAATATGGATATGATATAATTCCTCACAGAGAGGTAAAAGGAAATATTAATGGGCGTAGAAATCTCAAACAGTGAACAACAAAAAGAAGATTGGATGAATACTAAATGGCGTCCAATGATGGGTTGGACATATATGGCAACTTGTCTATCTGACTTTGTTTTATTTCCAATTTTTTGGAGTTTGTTGCAGTCGCTAAGTCATGGTAGTGTACAAACACAATGGCAACCTCTTACACTACAGGGTGCTGGTTTATATCATATTGCAATGGGTGCTGTTCTTGGTATTGCTGCTTTTGGTCGCACACAAGAAAAGATTAGTCAAAATCAATTACCTGTTCCGCCAACTAAACCACCTACAGCTATTCCTAGTAAAAAGGACCCTGAATTATGAAAAAGTTATTTGTAGTATTTTGCGTAGCATTATCACTAGCAGTTGCACCAGTACTGGCAAAACCAGTACCTAAATGCAACGGCAAACCTTGTAAAGTGCATAAAATGTTAAAAGGAAATAAAGTCCCAGAGCCAGCAAAGAAAAACAAGAAATAACTTTAAGGATACTTTATGACAAGTTCAGGTAAAAAAGCTCGTAAAAAGCAACAACAAGCATTTAATGAGTATCAAGAGGATTTATTCCCAGAAGGCCCTCCAGTTTCAAAATTTGTGCCAATTAAACCACTAAATTTTATTCAAGGCGAGTACTTGGAAGCAATTAAAAGTTGTGATATTATTTTTGGTATTGGTAGTGCAGGTACTGGTAAAACATTTATAGCAGCTAATTATGCGGCAGAACAGCTTTACTATAAAAATATAACTAAAATTATTTTAACCAGACCTAACGTAGAAACAGGAAGGGGATTAGGATTTTTACCTGGTGATCTAGACGAAAAGTATGCTCCTTATCTAGAGCCTTTTACGCAAGTATTTAAACGTGCATTAGGTCCAGGACTATATGAGTATTCACTAAAATCAAAATCAATAGACCCTAAACCACTAGGATTTATGCGCGGCGCTAGTTTTGATAACTGTGTTATCCTAGTAGATGAATGTCAAAACATGACAAAAACTGAGTTTAAAATGCTGTTATCACGCATAGGTAAAAACTGCAAAGTTATTTTAAGCGGTGACCCAGAACAGTGTGATATTTCAGACAGTGGATTGTTAGATGCAGTTAAACGACTTGAAAGATTACCTGGCATTGAAGTTGTCAGATTTTTGGACGAAGATATTGTTAGATCAAAAATGTGTAAGCAAGTAATTATTGCCTACAAAGATTAAAAAATTTTACACTTGTGTTGCTACTACTAAAGTGATATAATAGTGTTTTTATAGGTATTATAATTATGGCAGAAACATATACGCCCACAGAGGGTATGGCTAGTGCAGCTAAACGTGCACTACAATGGCATGCAGACGGCAAACCTGGAGGCACATTAGTAGGTTTAGCTAGAGCTAATCAACTAAAAGATCGTAGTCCCCTAACTGCTTCAACTGTACTTCGTATGCACAGCTTTTTTAGCCGACATGAAGTAGATAAACAAGCTACTGGATTTTCAAGCGGTGAAGAAGGTTTTCCTAGTAAAGGCAGAGTAGCCTGGGATATGTGGGGCGGAGATGGTGGTCAAACTTGGGCTCAACAAAAACGTGATCATATTATGAATCAACGTGAAGGCAAAAGTTTAAAAATGGATGAAACAATGACAGAATTTCAAAAAACAATCTTAGCAGCTTTTGCTACTGAGTTTAGCTTTTACCTAAAAGCAGCTAATTTTCACTGGAACGTTGAGTCACGTGATTTTTATGAGTATCACCTACTATTTGAACGTATTTACACTGAAGTATACGAATCAATTGATGGTTTTGCAGAAAATGTTCGTACACTAGACTTATTTGTACCAGCAGGCTTAGAACAGTTAGCTGAGTATTCACTAATTGATGATAGCGTAGCTCCGCTAGACACCAATACTATGGTTAACACACTACTAGTGGACAATGGTACAGTAATAGATGTACTAAATAGCGCATATAATATGTGTGGTTTATACACAGAATTTGGTTTTCAAAACTTTTTAGCAGACCGTATTACTGCACACAAAGCACACAACTGGATGTTAAAAGCCAGTCAAAAGTTTTGATAAAAAAAGCCCCTAAGTAGCAATACTTAGGGGCTTTTTTATTAATTAACTATATTCCAGCGAGCACCGTCAAATACAACAAAAATACTTTGTTCAGAGCCAAGAGTTTTATCTCCTGAGCTGTCTAAGTTTTGTGCAGTGCCTTTGACTTTTATGTTGCCTTCAACTTGATTTTTAACTATATACACTTTACCAACTATTCCTAGCGGTAGTGTTATAGTAATATCTTTTTTAATAGCGCCAATATAGTAGTCTGTGGCTAGTGCAGTGTAATTTATTGCGGTTAATTTTACGCTTATTAGACTGTTTCCGCCAACAACACTTAATATACCTGAAGGTGTTATAGCCAAACCACTACCAACTTGAACAACACCAAGTGATGTAGTAGTTGCTTCTTCACAATCTAGTGTTACTGGAAGTATTCCAGGTGGTGATATTGTACTTGATGAAGGATTTTGTTTTAGTGCGGTTCCTGCAAGTACAACATTGGGTTGTCTAACATAAGCCATAATAGTTTAAGTTAGTAGCCACTGAACACCATCATAGATGAGTGTTAGCGAACCATATGGAGTGTTAATTACTGCGTTTACAGCACCATCAATAGTGCCTGCAGTTGGAACAATAGTAATAGGTGTTGCAACGCTAGCTAAACCTAAACCATCTTTAATAATAAAAGTTTGACCTGTTACGCCAACAGGTAAATTTACTGCAACTGGTACTGGTCCAGGTACTTGTACACTAATTGCGGCATCTGCCGATAGTACTGCTACTGGTGTTGTTACCGCAATTCTAATTGCTGTAATTACTACACCGCCAGCACTAATAGTAATCTTATTTGCGCCAGTGCCTGTAGTAGGTGTAATTACTATACCAGTACCTGCTACAATACTGGTAGGATTATTTGTATATGACATGTTTGTCCTTTAATTAAGTTATGCTCCAATTGGAGCCGTTGAATACTACTGTTATACTACCAAAAGGTACATTAATAGTAGCTGTGCCAATATCGACGTTTTGCGCTGTTCCTTGAACAGTAATTGGCGCGTTATTTGCATTTCCGCTACAATCTTTGATTACATATACTGTGCCCAAAATACCTACTGGCAGTGTAATTGTTACAGGTGCTATACTTAATACACATAAAAAATAGTCCGTAACTGTGGCTGTATAAGTTGCCGTTGTAACATCAGTTACTGGCACTACGCCAGGTGTACCAGGCGGTCCTGCTGGTCCTTGTGGTCCTTGTGGTCCAGGAGGTCCTTGTGGTCCTACTCCATTATTGTCTATATATAAGTCACAATCTGGAAATGGAGGATAGGGAGGAAATGGAGGAAATATTGGTGTAAAAGGTGCAATTCCTTGTGTTTGTGATTGTGTTTGAAACATATTACGCCACTTTCATTTGCGAATATAGCATCCATCCATGTTTACGGTGTTGATCCATTCGTTCAGTTAAAAAATTGCCTAAACCAAATTCTTCTAATTCTTCAGCCATTTTGTAAGTAGTTACCAAATCTGTATTTACTTTGCCATTGGCTAAGTATAAATTATAGATCATTTCTTCGGGCGTAGGCCACATTGCTTTATACTCAGGATCTGTATCTACACTAGATAGCTCCATTAAATTTGCAAACTTTGAAGGTACATAAGCTCTAACACTTCTTACATGATCTGCAAAAGGCTCTAATTTTTTATCTACTTCATTGTAAATCTTACCAAATAAATCAAAATATTCTGAGCTTTTATCGCCTTCAATATTCCAGTGATAGCATTGCGCTAATAATAAAAATCCATAGGTTGTTGCAAAGGACTTTCTAGTCCAAGCTTGTAGGTCTGTTAAAGTTGCCATTCGTGTTCTCCTTGTAAAAAAGCCCCCAC